>Ga0310697_10000297_pt1 | contig 69747 bp, 49 predicted proteins | sample 172DNAGHGlowgp2_FD_203883 | JGI IMG/M metagenome (GOLD analysis project Ga0310697, IMG submission 203883) | Sheep rumen microbial communities from Palmerston North, Manawatu-Wanganui, New Zealand - 1728 DNA GHGlow gp2 (v2) (version 2) | ecosystem: Host-associated > Mammals > Digestive system >...
CCGTTGACGATGATGTTGCCATTGCTGATGAAGGCAAAATTCCCACTGGGTTCGCAAGCGTCCCCGCTTGCGGAAAACACCAAACGGAATCGCGAAGCATAGTCCGTCGTCTTGGCAGTGAAGGTGTAAGAGGCTGGTCCCTGAGCCTGTCGAAGGGCCAGCAAGTCCACGTCCGCGCCAGTCAGGTTGTCAATCAGGTGCAGATAGTCGAGTTCAACGTTTTCAGGGTTCACGGAAATGGTGTATTCGCCATTCTTCGAGGCCTTGAAATTGACAGGCATCTCGTTTGTAGAGACGTTGCGCGCAACGTCTGTACCGACGTTAACGTTGGCCACGGCATATTCCTTTCCGCCCTGCGGGATGCAGATGTTGGCGCTTGGATTGCCGAAATGGAACTTGCCCAACTGCTCTCCCTCGCCGAAGCGCACAATGGCGTTGTCGATGGCGGTCGCTGAGCCTGTCGAAGCGCCGCGTGTGCCTGACTTTTGCTCTGCAACCGTGATGTTCAACAGGCCTTGGTTGGCAGTGGCGGCAGCTTGCTGCTCGGCGCGGCTGAAAGTGACCGTTTCGTTTCCGTTCACTTCCACGATGACACCGTGGAAGGGCGCGATGGCGGCTTCGGACGTGGTCGTCAAGATGGCCGAGCCGTCGCCGTTCAGCGTATAGTAAGGCTTGTCGATGTAGGCATCGGTGATGAACGGGTTGCCCACAAGGTTGAAGCCTTGAGGCAGGTTCTCGATCTCCTTCTCTGTGCCTGTGTTGTAGGGACCATAAAACATCAAAGTCTTGGTTTCCTTGGTGGCATAGAGGTAGCCTTGGCCGTTGACGAGCATGAAAGGATCCTCCTGTGTGTTGTGCTGATGGTAGTTCTCCCAAATGACACTAGTCGGATTCAAGCGGTAGAGGTCGAAGTCGTAAACGCCTGTTGAGATCTCTGTTCCAACGAGGTTATCTACCGCTGTAGGCGCTATGTTACCTACCACTGGCGAAGCAATGAAGGCCCAACCGTCGTTGCCTTCGCCATAGCCATCAATGCGAATCGTCATGGCAGGTACAATCTTATTGCCTTCGATGTCTGCGGCAGTGGCGATGGTCTGTGTGCCATCAATGAAGAATCGTTTGCCCTCGACAAAAGTAACGCTATTCAAAAAAGTCTCTCCTCTATAAATGTGACCGATGCTTTTGACGAAGTCGTTGGGGTTGGTCCAGCCGATGGTCAGCGTTCCGCTCTTAGTAGGTCCTCCAAGAATTCTATATCCAGGTCCAATACCAATCCCAAAGAACCCAATGCTAGAACCTGCAGTTACCTGACCGCCATTGATGACGATATCGCCGCATAAACCAGTCTGGTCTGAGTCGCTTACACCACCGCCTATGCCTGCGGAAAAAACTCCGCCCTCGGCAATGACCACGCCGCCATTGATGGTGATGCTTCCACCCGAAGTGTTGTTATAATCGCCACCCAATCCGGCTGCTGTAGCATGACCCTTTACATTGAGGTAGCCACCGTTGATGACAAGGGTGCCCACACGCACGGCTCCAATACCCGATTTGTTGTCATTGCAGTCGTCGATAATCAGTGAGCCAGGTCCGTTGATGGTCAGTTTGTTGCCCTCGCTCAGTTCAATGCCTTTCTTGGCGGTAAGCGTGTTGCCCGCACTAAGATTCAGCACGACATCGCCGTTGATTGTGATGCGTTGGTTGACAGTAATGTTGCCATATACCTTATATTCACCTGTTGTCAGTTCGGTCGATTCAGCAGTCATGGGGTTGATGTCTGTCACGGCAAACGAAAAGCTCTTTGAGCCAACACAGTCGCTACCCTTGGCAGTGATGGTCAGGGTGTAGTCGCCTTTTTCTTTCACTTGAGAAGGATTGAAAGCATAGGTGTAGTCGGCATCATTCGCGAGCTCCGTGCCGTCGGCAGCCTTGACGGTTGGAACGATGGTAATGTCCTCGCCCGTGTACTGATAGGCATCAGTAACGTTACTGATCGTACAAAGCTGATAGTAGGTATGGCTATTGGCCGTAATCTTTTTGTAGAAATCGTTCCCAGGGCTGACATAGATTCGCGTGCCTTGGGTCTCGCCTAACGTCTCGGCGTAGTAGCAGGTCTGGGCTGCGTTTCTGCCACGCACGATGGTGGCACCGTTAGTGATAGCCGTTTCGCCCGCAGCCGGTGTTATGCCGGTGTTGGGGATATAGAACGAATTGCTGAAATTGATAACACAGCCATTATGCCAACCTATGAGGCCGGCGCAGCAATTAGTGCCATTGGTGGTGAACAGACGGCCGTCATAGATGCAGCCTGTCATGTTCAGCGTGCCGGACGGCATGGATACAATGCCGCCGTGAGTGCCGTCACCCGCAATGCTGCTATGGATGACAGTACTGACGATGCAGTTTGTGATGTTCGTCGTTCCGAGGGTACGGCTGACCAGTCCGGCAGCGAACTTCTTGGACATGTAGATGTCGCCAGCCACCTTGAGGTTCTCAATAGTGGCATTTTCGACGTAGCGGAACGGAGCGCAATATCCCTCGTTGAAAGGCCCGGATGCCGAGCCAGCCGTGAAGGTCAGCGTATAGCGGTCGTCGCCGAGGAAGATACCCTTGAAGGGGTGTTCGCTGGTACCCACCATTGAGGTAACGTTGATGTTGGCGTTCAGTTTCACGTACTTGCCGCTGTAGTCCATGCCACTGGCTACATTGACCGCAAACTGATTCCAGTTAGCTTCATTCTCGATGAGATATGGATCTTCCTCGGTACCGGTGCCAGGAAGATCAACCGTCACTACAAATGTGATTTGTTTTGAGCCAGTGTAGTCATTCGGAATGCCTGTGAGGATAAGTGTGTAGTAGCCCCCTGCGGTGATGCTGATGGTGCTTTGTTCCACTGCAGCACCGTTCAGTGTAGCCGTGTAGTGTTCGCTAAGGGTAAGTTCTCCATTGAGGCCTGTCACGTTCAGCGTGATTTCTGGGTTGTCTTCCAGTCTGTAAGTCGCTTCCACATCGCTGACAATGCAGGGGTGATAGTACATATTGTCGTCGAGTGCCTGTGCCTGTATGCAGACTTCATTGCTGGGGAGGGTGGCAAAGACCTGAATCCCCTGTGCATCGCCCAATGCCTGGGTGTAATAGCAGTATGCGTCTATGTTACCGCCACGCACGAAGGTGGCACCGTCGGTGATGTCCGTCTCGCCAGCAGCTGGTGTGATGCTGGTGTTGGGGGCATAAAGCGAATTGTTGACATTGACGGTGTTGCCATTATACCAGCCAACAAAGCCACCGCACTTGGTAGTGCCATTGTTGGTGAGCAGACGACCATTATAGACACATTCTGAAATAGTCAGTGGGCCGAATGGATGGCCAATGATGCCGCCGTGTGTGCCGTCGCCAGAAATGCCGCTATGGATTACTGTGCCGACGACGCAAGAGCTGATGTTTGTAGTGCCGTTGCTGCGGGCAACCAGTCCGGCGGCGTACTTTTTGAATGAGTAAATATTGCCTGTCACCTTAAGGTTCTTAATAGTGGCGTTGCTAACAGAGCGGAATGGAGCGCAATGGTCTTCGGCGAAAGGTCTTTCAGACGTGCCTTTAGTAAAGGTCAGCGTATTGCCGCCGCCGTCAAAGGTGCCTTTGAAGTCGTGTGCGATGGTGCCCACCATCTCAGTAACTTCGATGTTGGCGTTCAGCTTAAAGTACTTGCCACTGTAGTCCTTTCCATAGGCTACATTGTCGGCCAGATATGCCCAGTCGGTTGCATTATTTATAAGGTAGGGGTCTTCCTCAGATGTTCCTGCACCCTCAAACGGATCGTGCAGCACTATGTTGAAGGTCTTCGATCCGTTATAGTATTCGCCCATGCCTGTGAAGATGAGCGTATGTGTACCTGCCGAATTGATGGTGATTGGGAATGATGTCACATCATTGTCATCCAGCATGGCTGTATAGTCGGTGCCCAAGGTGAGAGCCGCACCGGTGATGCCTTTCACGACTGGCGTGAAGCTGATGTCAGGGGAACCATTCTGCCATTCGTAGGATGACAATACGTCATTGATGGTGCAAATCAGATAGTAGTCATTTTCATCGGCAGCTGTAAATTGCCAGTAGATTTCATTGTCAGGAGCCGAGGTGTAGGCCTGAAGGGCGCCGCTGACAATGCAGGCGTTGGCGGGCGAGCCGATCTGTGTGTGTACATAGTAACTGTTTTGGATGGAACCCGTTGCGCCCTGCAAGCCCATGGGGTGCATGGACGAAATGTTGTTGTAGTTACCCGCTTCCAAGCAGGACTGCAAGGTGGGTGTACCATCGGTGCTCCACCCCCATATTCCTCCGACGTTGGCACGATTGCCACCAATTCCGTTGAAGGTGCCGGCAAAGATGCTTTCCTTGATGGTGGTGGCCGATGTCATACCGTGGCCAATGATGCCGCCTGCGTAGTCGCTCTTGATGTTCAGCGTGGCAGTGACGTAGCATTTTTCAATGAGGTTGGTGCCCTCGGCATAGCTCACAAGGCCTGCCGCGTACCTGTTGGATGAGGTGATGGAACCCGCCACAGTCAGGTTCTTGATGGTGGCGCCGTTGATATAGCTGAAGAGAGCCGTACCATAGTCGGCACTCATATCGTTGATGGTGGCGGTGATGGTGTGGTCGTTGCCGATGAAGGTGCCACTGAAAGCCCTGCTCGGTGTTGTTTGCATCACATAGCCGCATTTCTGGGCGACACTGATGTCGTTAGTCAGTTCCACATACTGGCCGCTGTAGGAGTTGCCGGTAATGACATTCGCCACAAAGGCGTTCCAGTCGGCAGTGCTGCTGATACGATAGGGATCTCCCTCTGTGCCAGCGCCAGGAAGCGTACCCGTTGCTATGAAAGGCACTATTTTCTTATCACCGCCCGTATTGAAGTTAGCGCCAGTTGCTATGTTTTGTGTACCTTCATATACGAACTGTTTGCCGTCGGCAAAATTAACAATGGCCAATCTGATACCACTTTTGGAATATATGAAATCGTCGGGATGGGTCCAGCCAATCGTCAGCGTTCCACTCAAATCATTGTAGTCATCAACACCTATGCCTTTGGCTCCATGTGCTCCGGGTTTAGCTGTCACCTGACCGCCATTGATAACTATTTCGCAGCATCTGCCATAACCGCCGGCGCCAATGCCAGGAGCATAACCATCACCTGTGGCATTGACTACACCGCCGTTGATGATGACGCGTCCTGCGCCGGTACTTGACTGGCTACCGCCAAGTCCGGCTGAATTCATACCTCCATGAACATTGATGGTGCCGCCATTGATGATGATGGTACCCGGGTTATCGGCTCCGATGCCCGCGCATGGGCTGAACCAGCCAGCGATCTCCAGCTTGCCCGGACCTTCGATGGTCAACGAGTTGCCAGCACTCACTTCGATGCCAAGCGGGACTTCTAAGGTAGTACCCTCGCCGAGAATCAGTATGACATCACCTTCAACTACAACGCGATTCCAATCTATTGTTGTGTTCTTAATCACCTTATACGCTTTGTTTTGCAGTCTGGTAATCGCTGAATTAACGATTTCATAGTCAACGATGGAGAACGTGAAGTTCTCCGTGCCGCTGTAGCTGCCCTTGCCAGTGACGGTTACTTGAGCGGTGCCTAAATTGACGTTATTGGCGATTGTCACTTCATAGTCGGTACCGTTTTCGAGCGCGATTTCGTTACAGGTCACCACAATGTCCGGTACAATAGCCGAACCTGTTCTGACGTATTTGTCCTTAATACCAGAAACCACGCAGGGCAGATAGTAATCAGAGCCGTCAGGAGCCTTTACTGGACCGCAGATTCCACTTCCGGGTGCTGAGGTGCTGACCTGACTTGCTCCCACAATGGTATTGGCGTTGGTAGGCGTGCCTATCTGCTGATTCACATAAAGGCAGCTTGTGGTGGTGACGGTGCCTGTGGTCGCTGCGGCCATCAAGCCCATGGGATGCATGGAGGTGATGTTGTTGTAGGTGCCCTTCTCCCAACAGTTCTGGAGAACGCCAATGGCGCTGTTGCACCAACCCCAAATGGCACCGATATTGATACGACTGCCACTAACGCCGTTGAACGTGCCGTTAAAGAAACAATCCTTGACGGTGGTGATCGAGTTCATGGCATGGCCTATGATACCACCAGCATAGTTGTTGCTGATGTTGAGCGTGGCGGTGACGGTGCAACCCTCAATCAGGTTGCTGCCATGGGCAAAGCCCACAATACCCGCTGTGTAATAGCTGGCCGAAGCGATAGTACCCGCCACGGTCAGGTCCTTGATCGTGGCGCCTTTGATGTAATGGAACGGTGCCACGCCCTGCTCATTGGTGCCAGTGCCTGTCGCCGAGCTGCTGATGCTGACAGTCAGTGTCTTTCCATTGCCAAGGAAAGTGCCGCTGAAGGGACGGGGTGCGTAAGGACTCTCCTCGCACAAACCTACCATCGTCGAAACGCTGATGCTGTTGTTCAGTTGGATGTATTTGCCGTTGAAGGAGATGCCATTGTTGACGTTTGTGGCGAATGTGTTCCATTCGGCAGCATTGTCCAAGAGGTATGGGCTTTCAGCCGTGCCTGCGCCTGAGGTAGGCCATAACGCCAGGCTGACGGCCGAGCCGTTGCTGCTGGCATTGCCACAGCCGCCGCCAGCACCGCCATCATGCCATGCGTTGCCATTCTCCCAACCATCGTCATCATCATAGTCGCTGGCATCAGGTCTGAGGCCATCCCCTTGGATATCCGCATATTTAGGGTTGGTCAACTCAATAGAAGCACCGTCAGGGGCCGGTGTGCCATTACTATTCGTGCCGCCTTTACCGCCTTTTGCTCCTGCATGATAGTAACCATTTGCGGTTCCAGAGTAAACCACCCAGGCAACGTTACCGGCGGCACCGCCGCCACCACCGCCACCGCCGGGGCCACCGGTTCCGATGTTGCTGGCACCACCGCCGAAGCCGCCGGCACCACCGCCACCGCCACCAGATGCCATATATAAATTCGAGCCAGGGTGCTGGGAAGCGGTGCGACCTCTATTGCCACCAGTGCCGCTTGAGCCAGCGCTACCACCCGTGGCTGATAGATTGACGGAGGACGTAACCACATAGAGATTGCCCATAGCGCCAGCAGTACTACCGGCACTGCCGGCATTGCCATCAACGCCATATTGTGTGGTCTCTTGTCCAATACTTCCAGTACGTTGACCGCCGGTGCCGCCATTGCCGCCATTCGCGCCGCGTGTGCCGATGCCTGCGCCGGCACCGCCGCCGCCATTGCCGCCATTGCCGCCCGAGCCACCGAGGATAGTATTATTAGAAATCAGAAATGCATCATCGCCGTTGCCGCCATTGCCGCCGTTGGCAGCATTGCCGCCCGTGGCATTCAGCGTACCGCTACCGATGAGGCAGAGCGTGTTGCCCTCGGTCAATTCGATACCGGCACCGGCGCCCGTGGTTCCGCTGGCATTGGCTCCCGTGCAGGTCAGCGTCGTGCCGGAGGGGATGTAAAGATACACCGTGCCCCGGATGGTCAGGCCGCTGCCGCCTGCGTTGCTGTTGGTGAAACTGAGGTTCGAATTGGCGTAATAGTACGTCGTGTTACCCACACTGCCGAGCGTCTGTCCCGTAGTGGAGCCTGCAAGGGCCGTCCAGTCTGTCGAGGTGGTCTGCGTCATTGCATAGACTTCGTCCCAACTGTTTTGCGCCCATGCCGTCGGCCCGAAGGCGAGCAGGGCGAGGAGCGCCATCATGGCGCCGCGCTTGGTGTTTTTGCGCTTTTTGGCCACAAGGTAGGCCGCGCCAAGGCCGGTGAGCAGGGCAATGCCGCCGCCCAAGGGTACGTCGGCATCGTCGGTGGAGCCATGCGAACCGGGCAGGTTGATGAGGCCGCCGTTGGGAGTGTTGCGGTCATTTTCTTCCGTTTCCGGACCGCGACCAAAAAGACCGCTGTTGCTTTGTGCCGACGCACCGAGGGTCAGCCCAAGGAGAATTGCGATTGTTGCTGTTGCTTTTGTCATCGTTTTGTGATTTTCTTTGCTTTATTTTAAAACCTATTTCGCTATTTTAAAACCTATTTCGCTGAAAAAAGATGCAAAAGTAGGCAAACTCCCCAAGCGCGAAGCCGCCTGAATGCCTATGGCATTAGGTTTTGCAGATTTCGAGACAAGTTTTGCAGATTTTGCAAAAATTGCAGATTTTGAAACTGTGTTTTTTGCAGATTTTGAAAGTCGGGACGTTGCTTACTGGGTCGTTTCGTGCATCCAAGCGGTCACGGTTTGCCCCATGCGCTGCTTGAAGGCCGCGCTGAAGGTGCTGTAGCTGCGGTAGCCGCTCTCGTTGGCGAGTTGCTGGGCCGTGAAGGACTTCCCTGCAGCGGTAGCCTCGCGACAGAGATTCACGAAGTGGTCGATGCGCAGGTTGTTGATATAGGTGTTGTAATGGATGCCCTGTTGGGTGAAATACTGGCTGAGATAGAAGCGGTTGGTGCCAATGGCTTGTGCGAGTCGGAGCAGGGTAAGGTCGTGCTGCAAGTATAGCTTCGTGCGCACGCAATGCTCTTCCAAAAGTTGTTCGATGTTGGAAGGGATGTCCACTGTCTGATGCGCTTGTTGTGTCTCTGGTTCCAATTGTTCTGGTTGCTCCAATTGTTCTGGTTGTTCTGTCGTTGCGCTCTCCAGTTGTGGCAGCGTCTCGATGCGCCACAGCAGGAATCCGAAAAGCGGGATTTCGACGGCTTGCACGATAAAGCTGATGGTGATGTTGTCGTCAACAAACCTATAGAAGATAATCAACAGAAAGACGACGATGATCAGCAAATGGCTCAGCCATACCTCCTTGTTCTCCAAGTCGGCGTAATTGTCGCGCAGCCACCGCCCATATTGCCTGATGGCAAACCCCATATAGAGGGTGAAAAGCAAGTAAACCAACATAAAGTATGCGACGGCGATGCTTGTGAAACGATTGTTGGGATTGATGATATAAAGCACCCCCAATGCCACTAATGGTATCGTTGCCAATAGGATAGGCCAAACGGGCCGCTTGCGGTCTTGGAGCATGGCGAGCAGCGTGCCAGGGATAGTGGTCAGCAACGTCACAAAATCGAACATGGCCGCCAACACAAAACTCACCGAACTGGTCGAATCGGAATAGATGTAGCAAAGAAGCCACCAAATATGGCCAAAAAACAACATGGCAAATAAAGCCGAAATCCAACGGCGCAGTCGCAACGGCGGCGAAACGTCGGGCTTGAAGGCGTTGCCTTTGCGCAGGCAAATGTAGAGGCAGGCGATAAGCGATGCTATCGTGACTCCGCCGTAGAGCGTGATATAAAGTATAAAATTGGTAGGTATATGTCTGAAATCCATCGGCTTTAAACTTTAATGGTGATTTTTGACGGTGAAAAATAATGGTTTTTTGCTAAGGGCATTTCGCCGTGGCCGTTGCTCGCGACAACTATGACGATTGCCGTCACGAAACATCTTTTTCCTTTTCCGCTTCTTCTTCCTCTTTCAAGCGCCGGTTCAATTCCTGCATGTAGCCTGCAGTGATGATACCGGAGGGCAGGGCAATGATGCCAATGCCGAGCATCGATGAAATGATGCTGAGGGTCTTGCCCAAGTCGGACACGGGAGAGAAATCGCCATAGCCCACCGTGCTCAGCGTGATGGCAGCCCAGTAGAACGCATCAAAAAAATTCTTGAAGATATATTCTCCCGTCACTGGATCAATCTCTTGCTCCGACTGGAACATGAGGATTGCGGTGATGAGGATGTCAAAAAGAGCCACAATTAGGACGGCCAACAGCATTTTCCATTGCTTTTTGACCACCACGAAAAAAAGTCCCAATGGCTCGAAATAATTGACTATCTTCGTGAAGCGGACTATCTTAAACAAGCGGATGGCCTTTGTCAGTCTGTAGGAAGGAGCCAACAGGCTGAAAGTAGGCAAGATGGACAGGAGGTCGAGGATGGCCATGGGGGTGAAAGGATAGAGGAGGAAGGCCTTCCATTTCGGCTTGTCGGAACGCAGATCGCAGGTCATCCAGCGGAGGACATAGTCCACCATATAGATGATACCTGAAATGAGGTCGAAATACAAGAACAAAGGTCGATACTCGCGATAAAACAGTGGAATCGCACCTATGATTATGGCTATGAGCATGATATAATCGTAGACCAAAGAGAGCCACCCCTCTTTCATTGGCTCAACCAAATCGTTAATCTTTTTTCTGTTCATTGTGAGGTAATTTGGGAGACCTAACTTGGCCTTCGATTTTTGAAGGCGCAAAAGTACGAAAAAAAAAGGCTTCCATTTACGTGATGCAAATCAACGGCAGAAAATTGCCATATCAACCGAATTTCCTACCTTTGCACGATAAAACTGATTTCACCATGAAGAAGTGCTTTCTCTCCACGTTTTTATGCCTTGTTTGCATGATGGCTTTCGCCCAAACCGAAAACCAACAGCCCGAAACCGACCCCGTCATCACCAACCGCATCAACCAATGGCAAGACCTCAAGTTTGGCTTTATGATGCACTGGGGCATCTATTCCCAATGGGAAGTGGTGGAGTCGTGGTCGATCTGCAACGAGCCTTGGATCAACCGCAATGGCGCGGACTATTACGAGTACAAGCGTGATTACCAAAACCTTAACAAGACCTTTAACCCCAAAAACTTCAACCCCGAAAAATGGGCCGAAGCCGCCCAAAACGCGGGCATGAAGTATATGGTCTTCACCACGAAACACCACGACGGCTTCTGCCTCTTCGACACCAAGGAGACCTCCTACTCCACCGTCGACCCGAGCTGTCCGTTCTCGAAAAACCCAAAGGCCGACATCACCGGCGAGGTGGTGAAAGCCTTCCGCGAGAAAGGCCTCTGGACAGGCCTCTACTTCTCGAAACCCGACTGGCACTGCGACGACTACTGGGCGCACGAATGGGCCACCCCCGACCGCAACGTCAACTACGACCCGACCGTAATGCCTGAGCGCTTTGAAAAATACAAGCAATTCACCCACAGACAGATACGCGAACTCACCCACAACTATGGCGACATCGACATCCTGTGGCTCGATGGCGGCTGGGTGCGCCCCGAATGGAGCGTGAACGACGAAACGCGACCCTGGCTCGGTTGCCAAGGCTACATCCAAGACATTAATATGAAAGAGGTGGCCGCCATCGCGCGCGAGAACAACCCCGACCTCATCATCGTCGACCGTTCGGTGGGTGGCAAGTACGAAAACTACCAAACCCCTGAGCAGCAAGTACCCGACTCGCTCCTGCCCTACCCTTGGGAAACCTGCATGTCGATGGGCGACTCGTGGTCATACGTCTCCACCGACAAATACAAAAGCACCAACAAGTTAATCCATTTGCTCTGCGACGTGGTGGCCAAAGGCGGCAACTTCCTCCTCAACGTGGGTCCCGATGCCGACGGCAACCTGCCCGACACCGCCCTGCTCCGCATGAAGGAAATCGGCGAGTGGATGAAGGTGAACGGCGAAGCCATCTACGGCACGCGCCCCGTCTATCCCTTCACTTACGGCAAGTTCCGCTTCACGCAAAAGGGCGACAAGGTGTATGCCATTTTCCTCTTAGATGAGCAGGAAAGCCCTGTGCCTGAGACGTATTGGTTTGATTTTTCCAATGCAGGCGGGACGCCTGCTAACCTGAGGACGGGGAAAATCAAGGTGTTAGGCAGCAACAAGAAAGCCACCCTCAGCAAAGAAGACGATGGGCGCTACCGCATTGACTTCCCACACAGCCTTGAAATGCCCCATGCAATAGTGTTTGAGCTAAAAACAAGGAAATAATTCCGCAATTTTTGCAATTTTTGAGGAAATTTTTCAGCATTTTTACATTAAATAGAGGAAATTTTTCAGCAATATTTGTAAAAAACGAGGAAATTTTTCCGCGTTTTGAAAATAATTATGTAATTTTGCAGCGTAAAAAGGAGAAATTATGGACAAGCTGTATGAACTGTTTTACGCAAAATTGGACGAAACGCCCACCAACTTCCTGCGCTACCTGCACGACCGCATCAACTGGGACAACCGCATGATTGCCATCTTGGGCGAACGCGGCGTGGGCAAGACCACCCTCATGCTCCAGAAAATCAAGCTGGATGGCGCGAAACACACGCTCTACTTCGGCGCGGACAATGTGTATTTCAGCCAACACACCCTCTTCGACACCGCCAACGAGTTTTACCGCAAAGGCGGTCAGCGGCTCTACATCGACGAGATACACAAATACCCGTCGTGGTCGGCAGAACTGAAGATGATTTACGACTATTGCCCTCAACTGCAAGTGGTTATCACCGGCTCATCCATTCTCGACCTCTACAAAGGCACCGCCGACCTCAGCCGCCGCATCATCTCCTACACCCTTGTCGGCCTGTCGTTCAGGGAGTTTTTGGCCATGGCCAAAGGCATTGTACTGCCACCCGCATCGCTTGAGGAAATCCTTCGCCACGAAGTACGTTTCCCCGTCGGAGAGCGACCTTTGGCCTTGTTCGATGACTACCTCAAAACGGGCTACTACCCCTTTTGGAAAGAAACCGACTTTGCCACACGTCTCACCAACGTCATCAACCAAACCGTGGAGAACGACATCCCGACCTACGCCAAAATGAACATCTCTACTTCCCGAAAACTCAAGCAGTTGCTGTTCATCATCTCGCAGAGCGTGCCGTTCAAGCCCAACTACACGGAAATTGGCACGGCCATGGAATGTGACCGTGGCACCGTGGCCGATTTGGCGTACTACATGGACAAAGCACGTCTGACCATGTCGCTGAGGCACCAAGAAGACGGCATGAAAAACTACGGCAAGCCCGAAAAACTCTACTTGGGCAACACCAACCTCATCCAAGCCCTTTCGGAAGGCAAGCCCGAAGTCGGCAACATCCGCGAGACGTTTTTCCTCTCGCAAATGCAAGTCAACCATGAAGTTTTCGCTTCAAAAGCTGCCGATTTCCTCATCAACGGGAAGACTTTTGAGGTGGGCGGAAAAAGCAAAAACAAAAAGCAAATCGCCGAAGTGAAAGATGCCTTCGTTGTGAAAGACGACATCGAATACGGCTACGAAAACATCATCCCGCTGTGGCATTTCGGGATGAATTATTGAGCTACAAACTCATCAAGGTTTTATCCAACCACAATATTCACAATCTTCTTCGGCACGAAGATGACCTTGCGCACCTGCTTGCCTTCGAGCCACTTAGCCGACTCGGGGGCGGCAAGCACGGCGGCCTGCACCTCATCGGCTCCCATCGTGACGGGCAGCTCCATTGAGAAGCGCATCCTGCCGTTGAAGCTCACGGGATAGTTGAAGCTGTTCTCCACGGTCTTGCTCTCGTCGTAAACGGGGAACGAAGCCGTCACCACAGAGGTATCGTGACCCAGCAAGTGCCACAGTTCCTCAGCGATATGCGGTGCGTATGGTGAAATCATAATGGCCAACGGGTCGAGGATCTCGCGCTTGTTGCACTTGAGGTCGGCAAGTTCGTTGACGCAAATCATGAAAGCCGAGACCACCGTGTTGAACGAAATGCTCTCGATGCCGTCCTCCTCCTTCTTGATGAGTTTGTGCAGGCTCTTCAACTCGGGCGCAGTGGCGGGTTCGTCGCTGACGCAGAACTCGTTGTTCTCGTCGTGATAGAGACGCCACAACTTGCGCACGAAGCGGAAGGTGCCTTCGATGCCTTGCGTGTCCCACGGCTTGGCTTGCTCAAGCGGGCCGAGGAACATCTCATAAAGGCGCAACGTGTCGGCACCGTACTTCTCCACCAGGTCGTCGGGGTTCTGCACGTTGAACTTCGATTTCGACATCTTCTCAATCTCCATGCCGCAAACATACACATCCTTGCCCTCGTCGTCCTTCTCAAAGATGAACTGGGCATCATGCAGGTCGTCGCGCCAGGCACGGAATGCCTCCACGTCGAGCACATCGCAAACCTCACCATTGATGACCGGCTTGCTGATCATGTTGATGTCGACATGAACCTTGTCGGTGAACTCCTCCCTGCCGGGGATATTCTTGGAGACGTAAACCTTTCCGCCCATGTAGCCCTCACCTTCGACGAAAGCGGGAACTTCCTTGTCAGCGACAAGATCCTTAATCTTTTGCTCCACTTTGTTGGTATCATTCACCACGTCGTTCACCACGTCGATAATCGGGACAAGCAGCAACTTGTAGCCCTTCGAGGCGGCATATTCCTCCCATGGCTCAGCCACCTTTTCGAGGTTGCCCATGCGGTTGATTTCGATGAGGATACCCTTCTCGGCACAGAAGAAATCGAAACGACGGCGACCGTCCTTGAAGTCCTTCTCGAACTTCACACCTAACTTATTGTCTTTGATAATGTTCCAAACACAATATTCACATAGTTTCTCCATGTTGGCACGATAGGCGAAGCTCGAACGGCCTTGAATCATGCCTTGGTTGATCATGCGTTGGAACGGCTCGTCCTTACAGGCCAAACCAATGTCAAACAGGAACTTGCACCAGAAACGGCTGTAAATCAAGTGACCCGTGGCGTGTTCGGCGCCACCGATGTAAAGGTCGACGTTCTGCCAATAGTCGTTGGCTTCGCGGCTGAAGTATTCCTTGTCGTTGTGCGGATCTTCGTAGCGGAAATAATAACCGCTCGAACCGGCAAAGCCAGGCATGGTGTTGGTCTCGATGGGATAGCCTTCCTCCGTCACCCAGTTCTTGGCGCGGGCCAAAGGCGGCTCTCCCGTCTCGGTGGGTTTGTATTCGCTGATGGCGGGCAACTCCAAGGGCAACTTGCTCTCGTCCATGGCGTAAGGCATTCCGTCCTTGTAGTAAATCGGGAACGGCTCGCCCCAATAGCGCTGGCGACTGAAGATGGCGTCGCGCAGGCGGTAGTTGGTCTTGCCCGTACCCACGCCAAGTTTTTCAAGCTCCTCAATCATGCGGGCAATGGCTTTTTTGACGGTCAGGCCGTTGAGGAAGCCAGAATTGACGAGTTCGCCATCCTTGGCATCGAAACTCTCTTCCCACGTGGTGGGGTCGGTCGGCTCGGTGCCGGGTTTCTTCACCACTTGGATGATGGGCAGGTTGAAGTGACGCGCAAAGGCGAAGTCGCGGCTGTCGTGGGCAGGCACGGCCATAATGGCACCGGTGCCGTAGCCCATCAACACGTAGTCGGCAATCCAAATCGGGAGTTTCGCACCCGTGATGGGGTTGATGCCGTAGGCACCCGTGAAGGCACCGCTCACTCGGCGCACTTCGGCCATGCGTTCGCGCTCGCTGCGGTTCTTGGTGCGGGCGATGTATTCCTCCACCTCAGCGCGTTGTGCTTCGGTAGTGATTTCCTTCACCAACTCATGTTCAGGAGCCAGCACCATGAAAGTCGTGCCAAACAAGGTATCAGCGCGGGTCGTAAACACTTCAAGGTCAATATCTTTTCCATCGACTTTGAAGATGACGGAAGCACCCATCGACTTGCCAATCCAATTGCGCTGCAGGTCCTTCACCGACTCGCTCCATTCGACCGTTTCAAGGCCTTCGAGCAGGCGGTCAGCGTAGGCCGTGATGCGCAGCAGCCATTGTTTCATGGCTTTGCGCTCGACGGGGAAGCCGCCACGCACCGAGAGACCGTCGGCCACCTCGTCGTTGGCAAGCACCGTGCCCAAGCCCGGGCACCAGTTCACCAACGCCTCGGCTTGGTAGGCCAAACGGTAGTTCATCAGCACTTCCTGCTGTTCTTTCTCGCTCATCGCCTTCCATTCAGCGGCGGTGAAGCTCAGCGGCTTGCTTTGGGCCACGTTGAGGCCTTCGGTGCCGTGTTGCTCGAAGTAGGCAATCAGGTTCTTGATGGGTTGGGCTTTCTTGCAGCCGTTGCAATAATACGAGTTAAAGAGCTGGATGAAAGTCCATTGCGTCCATTTGTAGTAATGCGGGTCGCTGGTGCGCACCTCGCGGTCCCAGTCGTAGCTGAAGCCGATCTTGTCCATCTGCTCGCGGTAGCGGTTGATGTTTTTCTCGGTCGTGATGGCGGGGTGCGTGCCCGTTTGGATGGCATATTGCTCGGCGGGCAGACCGTAGGCGTCGTAGCCCATCGGGTGCAGCACGTTGAAGCCTTTCAGCCTTTTATATCTTGCATAAATATCCGAGGCGATATAGCCCAACGGGTGACCCACATGCAGGCCTGCGCCCGAGGGATAAGGGAACATGTCCAAGACGTAGAACTTGGGCTTGGTGTGGTCGATGTCGACCTTATAGATTTTGTTGTCGTGCCAGTATTGCTGCCACTTTCTCTCGATTTCGTTGAAGTTATAGTCCATGTGATGCAGTGTTTTTCGCTGATTTTGAAAGAAACTGCAAAAATAAGGATTTTTTTCGTACCAAAATAGCGAAAAGTCGCCCAGAAAAGTGTACATTTGCAGCGAAAAGTCGCCCAGAAAAGTGTGTAAAACGAAGAAAAAGTCGCCTAGAAAAGTGTAATTTAATTTGTAAACAACTATGTTTCAGAGAAAAATAGAGAAAACATTAGAGCAATGGAAAACAAAGGCCAATCACAAGCCTTTGGTCATCAAAGGGTGTCGTCAATGCGGAAAGACAAGTTCCGTAATTAGTTTTGCAAAACAAAATTACGAGCATGTGATTTACTTGGATTTCCATGAACACAAAGAGTACAAAGCGTTCTTCGCAGGATCTTTAGATGTCGATACATTGACGTTGAACATTTCATTTGGCATCAAAGACGCACGGTTTATTCCCGGGAAGACTTGTTTGGTACTTGACGAGATACAAGATTGCCCCAATGCCCGTTCCTCATTGAAATTCTTCAAACTTGACGGACGATACGACGTGATTTGCACAGGTTCATTGTTAGGCGTGAATGGATATAAAACCAAAGAGGAAAAAGCGGAAGAACAAAACGCATCTATCCCCGTGGGCTTTGAGGAAATAGTCAATATGTATCCGATGGATTTTGAAGAATGGCTATGGGCCAATGAAATTCAACCGCAACACATTGATTATCTGCACAATTGTTTAGACCAAGAAAAACCTATCAACGAAGCCATCCATCAGCGGATGCGACAACTGCTGCTACGTTATGTGGTGGTGGGAGGCATGCCCGAAGTCGTGACAACCTTCATCAACACCAACAACATGAACGAGGTGCAGAACATACAACGCGGAATCATCGAGACCTACAAGGCCGACATGCTGAAATATGCACTTCAAGAAGACAAGGCACACATCCGTGAGTGCTTCGACTCCATTCCCGCCCAATTGGCCAAAGAGAACAAGAAGTTCCAATACGCCACCATCCGCAAAGGGGCGCGATCAAGTGAATACCGTGGCAGTTTGCAATGGATTGAGGATGCAGGCTTCGTGCAGCGTTGTTACAACACATCCATCACCGAGCTACCCCTCGGTGGAAATGCCATCCCCGACGTGTTCAAGGTTTATATGACGGACATCGGACTTCTTGTCAGTATGCTCGACGAAGGCACAGCCTGGGACATCATGCAAGGCAACCTGTTGGGATACAAAGGAGCCATCTTTGAGAATTTAGCCGCCGACATCTTGACAAAGATGGGGCGCAAACTCTATTATTTCCAAAAAGAAGGAGGTATGGAACTGGACTTCTTGATTCGCTATAAAGGCGAGTGCGTTCCTGTAGAGTGCAAGGCGCGGACAGGCAATGCCAAGTCGTTACAGACTGTATTGAAACACCCCGAACACTATCATGTCAACCATGCGTTGAAGTTAGGCGACTATAATGTAGGGCGCAACGGACCGATTCTCACCTTGCCTTTTTATATGGCGTTTTTGCTGAGGGATTTATAGAAGCATGTAAACCACATTTGCAAACTTTCGGACCATAAGTCGATTCTTTATGCATTAAGGCCAGATAGTCTGCAAAAACTATGATGGATTTTCCGCTATTCAAACAAGCTCAACTCCCCGCTGGGCTTGATTCTAGTCTTCCCTAAATGCTTATAAGCCAAATCGGTGCACTCGCGGCCACGAGGGGTACGCATGATGAAGCCTTCCTGGATGAGGAACGGCTCGCACACCTCCTCGATGGTGCCGGGGTCCTCGCCCACCGCCGTGGCGATGGTGTTGACGCCCACCGGCCCGCCCTTGAACTTGTCAATGATGGTCGTGAGGATCTTGTTGTCCATGTCGTCGAGGCCGTGCTCGTCCACGTTGAGGGCCTTCAGTCCGACTTTGGCGATGTCCAAAGTGATGGTGCCGTCGGCTTTGATTTGGGCGAAGTCGCGCACACGGCGCAAGAGCAAGTTGGCGATACGCGGCGTGCCACGGCTGCGACGCGCAATCTCAAAAGCCGCCGTGTCGTCGATGGGCACACGAAGGATGCCCGCCGAGCGTTTCACGATTTTGGCCAAAGTGTGCGCATCGTAATACTCCAAACGCAAATTGATGCCGAAGCGCGAGCGCAAGGGCGCCGTCAGCAGGCCGCTGCGGGTGGTGGCGCCAATGAGCGTGAACGGGTTGAGCGTGATTTGGATGCTGCGCGCACTGGGGCCAGTCTCCAGCATGATGTCGATGCGGAAGTCCTCCATGGCGGAATAAAGGTATTCCTCCACCACGGGGCTGAGGCGATGGATTTCGTCGATGAAAAGCACATCGTTAGGCTCAAGGCTGGTAAGGAGTCCAGCGAGGTTGCCCGGCTTATCCAAAACTGGGCCAGAGGTCATCTTCATGCCTACACCGAGTTCGTGTGCGATGATGTGCGAAAGCGTGGTCTTGCCCAAGCCTGGAGGGCCATGCAAAAGGGTATGGTCGAGGGCTTCGCCACGCTGGGCAGCGGCCTTCACAAAAACGCGCAGGTTGTCGACCACCTGTTTCTGTCCCGCAAAGCTCTCGAACATGTCGGGGCGCAGGGCGTTTTCGAGGTCTTTCTCGGCCTTGCTCAAGTGAGAAGCATTCGCATCAAGGTTACTGTTCATGGCCATAGCGTTGGAAATAGCGTGTTTTTCAGCTGCAAAAATAATAAAAATCGGTGGATGACGAAGAATTATGTATTTTTGCAGTCAAAACTATGGTGAAATGAAACGGATCCTTTTCATGATATTGTTTGTGGCAACGGCCTCCATCGCCTTCGCACAAAGCAATGGTTCAGTGAACGTTAGCCAAGACGACCGCATCGAAAGCCTCATCTCGAAACAGCGGCAACTCTACAAATTGGACAGCTCGTTCAGCGGCTACCGCATCCATATTTTCATGGAAATCGGCAACGAGGCCTTGAAACACGCCGAGGATGTGAAGAAACAATTCGAGAAGACCTTCCCCGACATCCCGATTTATCTGACCTATGCCGAGCCGTATTTCCGCCTGCGCGCCGGCGACTTCCGCAACCGCGTGGAGGCCGAGAAATGCCTGCGCCGCATCAAGCCCAAATTCAAGGAGGCTTTCGTCACGGCGGACATGATTTACCGACCGAAACTCGATTAACGGCGTTTTAGTCATTGCGAACAAAGTGAAGCAATCCAGAAACCTGTGATGTTGGCAATCTGGATTGCTTCGTCGTTCCTCCTCGCAAATCGCAGATTCGACGTAGTCAATGACGCAAAGCGAGTCAAAAGTCAATTTAAGAATAGTTCAACATTGCGAACCACGATGCCCAACCGAAGGACAAACGCCTCCTCGGTAGCAAAACCGATATGCGGCAACATGATAAGATTAGGTGCGGCAAACAACGGATTTTCAGGCTTCAATGGTGGTTCTGTGCCATAAACATCGGTGGCGGCACCAGCGATTTTTCCTTCCTTCAAGGCATCGGCCAGGGCTTGCTCGTTGACGACGGGACCACGAGCCGTATTAATTAATAAGGAGCTTGGCTTCATCAAGGCGAAGTCCTCAGCGGTGATGAAGTCGCGGGTGTCGGCATTGAGGGCGATGTGCAGGGTGACGATGTCGGATTCCTTCAAAAGGGTCTCCTTATCAACGAAGGTCACGCCTTCGACTTGCTTCGGGGTGCGGTTCCAAGCCAACACCTTGCAGCCGAAAGCATTGGCCAATTTTGCCACGCGCTGACCGATGTTGCCCATGCCGATGATGCCGACGGTCTTGCCCCCGATTTCGCGTCCGGGCATGATGCCCTTGCGGTTGCATTGACGTGTAATCGCATCGTTTTCAAGCACTTTACGATAGAGGTCAATCATCAGGGCGATGGCGAGTTCAGCCACAGCCTCGGTGCTGTAGCCTGCCGCGTTCTTGACCACGATGCCGCGACGCTGACATTCCTCCATGTCGATGTGGTCCAAGCCCGTGAAGGCGATGGAGAGCATCTTCAAGTTAGGGCAAGCATCAAGGAAGTCCTTTCGTAGCGGGATGTTGCTCTCGACGATGACCTCCGCGCCTTCGGCACGACGTTTCAGCTCGTCAAGGCTCTCGTTACGGTCGGGATAAACAACCACTTCGTGACCGGCCTTTTTCAGACCCTCACAAGCGGCCTCGATTTGCTCCACTTTCAAGCCCAAAGGCTCCAAAAAGACGATTTTCATTTTGCGGCAATCATTTCGATTTCGACCAGGGCCTTCTTGGGCAGTTCCTTCACGGCGAAGGCGGCACGAGCGGGATAGTCGCCCTTGAAATACTTGCCATAAACGGCGTTCATCTCGCCAAAGTAGCTCATGTCGGCCAGATAGCAAACCGATTTCACCACATTGTCGAAGGTGCAGCCTGCCTCGTTGAGGATGGCTTCGAGGTTTTTCATGCTTTGCTCGGTTTGCGCCGGGACGCCTTCCGGCATCTCGCCCGTCTCAGGATTGATGGGCAGCTGGCCCGAAATGTAAACGAATCCGTTGGCCTCAATGGCCTGACTGTAAGGCCCGATGGCACCCGGGGCCTTTGTCGTTGCGATAACTTTTTTCATTGTTGATAAATTTGATGAATTTCTGAGTGCAAAAATAGGAAAAATATTACCTTTGCAAACTGAAAAAATGACTCGTGCCATGTCGACATTCAAGAATATCCTCCGCAAGCTCAACAACCGCTATGTGTATGCCACATTGCTGTTCTTGGTCGTCATCTTCTTCATCGACCAGTTCAACGTGTTCGCGCAAATCAGGCTGCGCAGGTCGCTCGACGACCAAAAACAACAGATCGAATACTACGAAAAGGAGGTCTCGCAAAACAAGCAGTATCTCCAAAACCTGCAAAACGACACCGCCACGATGGAGAAAGTGGCACGCGAGCAATACTTGATGAAGCGCGACAACGAAGTGATCTATCTAATTGAGACTCAAGAATGAAGCCTCTTTTGCAAAAGCTGACAGCGCGACTGCTGTTCCTCGCCCTGTTTGTCATTTCGGCTGAGGCGCTTTTGGCCCAGGCCCATGTGATAGGCGGCAAAATCACCGACGAGCAAAGCCGCAAGCCGCTGGCATTCGTCAACGTGGTCATCAACGACGGCCAGCGAGGCACCATCAGTGACATCGACGGAAAATACGAAATCGCTGCCGACGAACCTATCACGTCCATCACCTTCTCATCCATCGGCTACGAGAAAAAGACGGTCGGCATCGCTCCCGGCCAAAAAAAGAAATGCGACGTCGCGCTGACTCCCACCACCTTCGAGCTGACCGAAGTGACCGTGGAGGCCGGCGAGAACCCCGCCCACCGCATCATCGACAGCCTGATGGCCCACCGCAAAGCCAACAATCCCAACTCGTTAGGGTCGTACCGCTATAAGATCTATGACCAAATGGTCTTCACCATCGACAGCACCGAATTGGGCAACGCCCTCTCCGAAAACACCAAAGGAAGCAACCTGAAAATGTTTGACAGCATCCTGAAAAAGAGCGACTTGATGGTGATGGAGACCGCCTCCGAGGTGCTGTTCAAGAAGCCCGACCGCAAGCTGCAAAACGTGATCGGAACCAAGGTGGCGGGCATGAAAAACCCGACTTTCATCTATCTGGTCAACAGTATGCAGAGCATCAGTTTCTACGACGAAACCGTCAGCATCACCGGCACCGACTACGTGAACCCCATCAGCCAAGGCAGCAAGACGCACTATTTCTTCACCTTGGAGTCGGTCAACCCCATCGGCCACGGCGACTCGCTCTATGTCATCTCGTTCCACCCGATGCGCGGCAGTACCTTCAACGGCTTGCGCGGCACGATGACCGTCAACAGCGACGGCTGGGCCTTGCAAAGCGTGAAAGCCTCGCCCAATGAACAAGGCGAACTGTTCACGGCCAACATCCAGCAACTCTACCAAAAGGTGGAAGGCCAATGGTTTCCGAAGCAGCTGAACACCAACTTGAAGTTTGCTGGCATCGCCGTAGGAGTCGACAGCACCTCACTGTCGATGGTGGCCATCGGAAAGAGTTACCTCACCGACATCGAGATCAACCCCGAACTCAGCAACCGGCAGTTTTCGGACATCGAAATCAAGGTGAACCCCGACGCAGGTTTTCGCGACGAAACGTTTTGGAACGCCCACCGCATCGACTCGCTCACGGAACGCATCCGTTCGACCTACCTCCTCGTCGACTCCATCACCGAGGGCTCCGACATCTTCGACCGCGTGCTCGGCTTCACCGACCGCCTGATGACCGATGCGGCCATCGCCATCGGACCCATCAACTTCGACATCGACCACGTCATCAAGTATTCCATCACCCGTGGCTTTTTCTTCGGCCTCGGCCTCAGCACTAACGACCGCCTCTCGCGCTGGTTCAGCCTCAGCGGCTCATTCGGCTATTGGACGAAAATCAAAAAGCTGGATTACAACGGCGGCCTGACGCTGAAGCTCAACCGCCAGAGGCAGATGGAGTTAGCCTTCAGATACACCCATTCGTCGGAGGCCATGGGCGAGTTTGGCGGCATGCTTGAGCTTGACAACGGCACATTGCTCAGCGAAGCCAACTACAAATACACCTTCTACGAAAACGTATTGACCCGCCGCGACCGCTTCGACCTCACCTACTCGACCCGTTTCGCCCGCCACTTCAAGGCCTATATCACCCTCAGCCACAGCGACAAGCGCTACGGTCGGCAATTCTATTACAACCCCGCCGACACAATCACTGGAGGCCGTTTCAGCATGGCTGAAGTCAAGCTGCGGTTTGCCTACAACGAGAAGTTCCTGAGCACGCCACAAGGCATACGGTCGTTGGGCACCACCTACCCCATCGTCTGGTTCGCCTACCAACACGCCTTCCCCAACCTGCTTGGCAGCCAATTCGAATACGACCGCTTCAAGTTGGAGATGCAGAAATATTTCTACACGCACTATATCGGCGTCGCCAAAATCCATTTGCAAGCCGGCTATGCCACAGCGACTTGTCCGGTGATGGAGACCTTCAACATCTTGGGCACCTACGACAAGTTCGGGCTTTATTCGCCAGGCAGCTTCAGCACGATGACTGTCGATGAGTTTTTCTGCGACCGTTTTGTGGCCATCTACCTGAGCCACAACTTCAACGGGATGCTATGGAAGACCAACTCACGGTTTTTCAAGCCCGAGCTGACCATCGCGACCAACATCGGCTGGGGCGACATGAAACGTGCCGAGGCCTTCCCCGACAAGAACTTCAAGACGATGGAAAAGGGCTATTTCGAGAGCGGTTTTGTGGTCAACGGCATCTTGTCGACACCCTTAGCCAAAATGGGAGCAGGCGTCTTCTATCGCTATGGGCCTTACAGGCGAGCTGGAGTTTGGGAGAATTTTGCCTTGAAATGGTGCGCTACTATTAGTTTGTAGTTGAGAGTTGAGAGTTGATGTGGCTTGGGGTTGCTCCGTAGGAGCTTTCTTTTAATAGGATAAAAACAAAACAACCCGCAACAATGCTCCGTAGGAGCTTTCTTTTAATGGAACAAATATGAAAAAATCATTCTTGGTAATTCTGGCTCTGTTGGCTTTGGCTTCATGCGACAACCAGCCGAAAAAGATCATCCTTCAGGGCCTTGCGCAAGGCTCATATTATGCCATCACCTATTACGACGAACAAGGGCGCAACTTCCAGCGCGAAGTGGATTCCATTTTCCGCGTCGTCGATAGGTCGGTCAACCTGTGGGTCGACAGCTCCGTCATTTGCAAAGTCAACCGTAACGAAGAAGTTACGCTCGACAGCATCTTCGTCGACAACTTCCGCATCGCGCAAGAGGCCGCACGGCTTTCGGGCGGCTATTTCGACCCCACCATCTCGCCCATCGTGGCCGCTTGGGGCTTCAGCGCCAAAACCGGCGACAGCATCACACCACAACTCATCGACAGCTTGAAACAATTGGTTGACTATCGGAAAGTGAGGATCGAAAACGGGAAAGTCGTCAAGGAGAATCCCGCCATGCAATTGGACTTCAACGCGATAGCCCAAGGCTACACTTCCGACATGATTGCCTCGTTTTTGGAAAGCCGTGGCATCAGCAACTACTTGGTCGACACAGGCGGCGAAATCATGGCCAAAGGCAACAAACCCGACGGCAAGCCCTGGATTGTAGGCATCGAGAAACCCGCCGACAACTGGGACTCGGAGCAAGTGGTGCAGACCCGCATCGCTTTGCGCGACAAGGGCTTGGTCACCTCTGGCAGCACCCGAAAATACGTGGAGCGCAACGGCAAACGCTACTCCCACTGCATCGACCCGACGACAGGCTATCCCGTTGAACACCAATTACTCAGCGCAACGGTATTGGCTGAAATCTCCGTTTGGGCCGATGCCTTGGCCTCCCTCTGCATGGTGATGGGCATGGAACGTTCGCTCGAAACCATCGAAGCGATGGACGGCGTGGAAGCCTACTACATCTTCGTGAACGCGGAAGGTGAGTTGGAGACCTTTGCCACGGAAGGCTTCGATGCGCTCATCATAGAATGAGAAAAGCCGGCAGCTTCCCGAAAAACACGTAGAGACGCCACACCGTGACGTGACGTCTCTACGATTCTCACGCGGGAATTGCAAATTCCCCTTTCTCCCGTCTTGCAAATGGCAAATCGCCCTGAACAATTTGCCGGAAAAAGTCGTAAATTGTCGCCCGCGCCTGCGCGCAAATTTATAGAGGTGATGGGCGATAAGAATGTGTGTGTTTAAACAAATTTCCGAAACCTCCAAATTTTATTGGAGTTTTCTTCGCCTCGGCGACCGAATATTTGTTTGTTTTTGCGGACATTACTCCTTGTTCCTTTTAGGGGTACAAAAATACGAAAAGAATTGCAAAGTGGTCACGAAACCAGGGAAAATTTTGGGGGAATACGAATCCTCGTTCAAACGAATGTTTCAGCAAAGGCAAAAGAAAAACCCTTGCAACTGTTGATTACCAACTCATTACAAGGGTTTACGATGTACTCCCGCAGGGGGTCGAACCCTGGACACCCTGATTAAGAGTCAGGTGCTCTACCAACTGAGCTACGGAAGCATCGTTTCAATTACATTGAACCTCTCGGTTTGCGGGTGCAAAAATACAACCTTTTTCCTTAGGTCCGACGTTTTTATCTAACTTTTTTTCTTTATCCTATTTAAAACACTCTGATTCAGTAAATTAAAAATCATATTTTTTTCACTGTTTGGTGAACCACGTCTTGAATTCGCCCACCCTCGCCTTGCTCACGATGATCCTTTCAGGCGTTTCCATGACCAAATTGATGGCCAACTTGTTGCCAAACCACACCGAAACGTCCTTGATCGACCTGCGTGCAACGACGAACTGGCGGTTGGCACGGAAAAACTCGTGCGGGTCGAGCTGGGCTATCAGGTCGTCCAACGTCTGGGTCAGATAATAGGACTTGCCCTCAAACGAGACCAACTTCACCGTCTTGGCCTCGATGTAGGCATAAGCCACGTCGCCTACCGCAAGCGGCACCAACTTGTCGCGCTCGGGAAGCAGGAAATAGTTCCTGTATTTCTTCTTCTGTCCCAACTGCTCCAACAGCCGCTCCACCTGGTCGGAATTGACACGCGTCTCCGAAAGCGTGAGCAGTTTGCGCATGGCGCGTTCCAAAGCCTCCTTGCTGATGGGCTTCAGCAGGTAGTCGATGCTGTTCACCTCAAAGGCCTTCAGGGCATACTCGTCGTAGGCCGTAGTGAATATGACGGGGCATGTGATGTTGACCTTGTCGAAAATGGCGAACGACGAACCGTCGGCCAAATGGATGTCCATAAACATCACGTCAGGCATGGGGTTCTCTTCGATCCATTCCACGCTGTCCTCGATGGTTTCGAGTACGCCAACGATTTCGATACCGGGGGTGACTTCCACCAATAGTTTCTTCAGGGTTTTGGCAGCCATGCCTTCGTCTTCAATTATCAGTGCTTTCATAGTTCTATTCGTTTTGTTTAAGAGGCAAAGTTACGCTAAAAATCGTTCCGTCGTCAAAAATTTCAACATTTTCGTTCCATTTTAGCCTATAACGCTCGGAAAGATTGGCCAATCCGATGCCTGTCCTTTCCTCAACTCCAATTTTCTTTTGTATCTTATTACTGATTATCAGATGATTATCGTTATCAGTGGAAACATTCACCGTTAGAGGGTGTTTCGATGAGATGACATTATGCTTGATGGCGTTTTCCATCAGTCCTTGCACGGAAAGGGGCAAAACCAGGTAGTTGTCGTAACGCTCGTGGTCGATGTGATGGTCGAAAACGAGGTTGTCGCCATAGCGCATCTTCATCATCTTGCAATAGGCCCTGACGCAGTCGATTTCCTCGGCCAAGGTGACCACTTCCTTGTTCTGCAAGGTGTAGCGCAACACCGACGAGAGCTGCTGCACAAAGTCGCCCGCCTTGGTTTCATCCTCTTCAATAAGCGACTTCAGCGTGTTCAGCGAATTGAATAGGAAATGAGGATCCATTTGGTTTTCAAGGGCTTCGAAGCGCGACCTCATGTTCTCCGCGCGAAGGGTCTCGTTTTCGATGGCTTTCATGCGCTCGTAGTATAGCGTTCGGAGCAAATAGGCCGACATCACCGCAAAGGCAAACAAAGGCAAGTCGCCCAAGCTTCCCTTGACCATGCAAATCCCCAGCGAGTGAGGCGGCCTCCACACGGGCACGGTGTACCATTGCAATACCGTACACAGGGCACTCAACGCAATGCCAACACAAAGCGTACCCAAAACGATGTGGACGACCAAGCCGTTCCGCCGCTTGTGGTTCATGCCCATGACGTGCCTGTCGTAAAGCAACACGATGAAAACCATGATGAATGTGAGCGGGATGTTGAGCACCACCTTTTGGAGCATCCTCCTTTCATTGAATTCCGGCGGCTCGTGTCGGTGATGCGGTCTGTGAGGCACATGCTGCACCTTTTGGACTTGAAGGGTGTCCTGAGCCAGTTCCTCGTCATCATGGCCATCCCAACGCTCCATGCCTGTCGGGTTGTCGAACATGGGCCGGCTGAAATAAAACGTCAGGCCGAATAAGGCATAATACACCAATGTGATGGCTAACGAAAGCATTACTATCCAGCGCAGCGAAAGATAATTGTCCAAGTCTCTATGCAGGTGGTTGTTATTCATATCTCAAAGCATTGATCGGGTCGGTGCGCGAAGCCTTCAAAGCGGGGAAGAAACCAGCGATGAGGCCCAAAATGGCGCACGAAACAAAAGAAACGATCATCCAAAGCACGTTGACGACGTAGGGCAACGACATGGCCATCGAGACCACATACGACAGCAGCAGCCCAAGCAACATGCCCAAAACGCCACCGATGAGGCTCAAAATCATACTCTCGGTGAGGAACTGCATCAGTATGGCGGCATTCTTCGCGCCTATCGACATGCGCAGGCCGATTTCCTTGGTGCGCTCCGTGACGGTCACATACATGATATTCATGATGCCGATGACGCCTACGAGCAACGAAATCAAGGCGATGGCGACCAACACGGTAGTGATCATGCCCGTCATCGAGGTCATCATTTCGAGCATTTCCTGCTGGGTGCGCACGTCGAAGTCGTCGTCGCCACCTTCGGGGATCTTGTGCGAAGCCCGCAAGATGCTTTCGATTTCCTCGACGGCAGCCTCGGCCACGTTTTCCGATGCCGCCGAGCAAACGATTTGCTGGATGTAGTCGACGCCGAGCATTCGCTTCTGCACGGTCGAGTAAGGCATCACCACGAGGTCGTCCTGGTCCATGCCCATGCTGTTTTCGCCGCGTTCCTTGAGCGTCCCGATGACCTTGAAAGGCATGTTGCCCACGCGGATGGTCTTGCCGATGGGGTCCTCGCCGTCATCGAAAAGCTCCTCCACGATGGTTTGGCCTATCAAGCCGACCTTGGCGTATTTCTTCACGTCCTCGTCGGTGAAGTTGACACCAGTTGCGATTTCGTATTTGCGGATTTCGAGGTAGTCGGGCGAACCACCATACACCGTTCCCGACCAGTTTTTGGAGCCGTTCACCAACTGTCCGCCACTGTTGACCACCGGGCTGACCATAGTGATGTTTTTGGCCCCTTTTTCAATCAACTCACAGTCGCGCACCTTTAATGACTGCACGTTTGTAGAGCCCATGCTCACGCCTCCGCGCCGTTGGTTGGCACGCATCACCATGATGAGGTTGGTGCCCATGTCGGAGAGTTGGTTGGCGGTGCTTTGCTTCAGCCCCTCGCCCAAGTTGACCACCGCAATGACGGCAGCGATGCCGATCACGATGCCAAGCATGGAAAGGGCCGAGCGCGTCTTGTTGCGGAGTAGGGCTTTCGCCGATATTCTTATGAGGTTCAGTATATCCAAAATAGTTCAGGTTTAGGGTTAATAGTCATTATCGACCGGAAGGGCGGCCAAGGCTTCGGCGGCGGATTTGGTGTTTACTGGTTCATCACGCAAAATATGGCCGTCGCGGAGGAAGATGGTTCTGCTCGTAAACACCGCAATGTCAGATTCATGCGTCACGAAGGCAATGGTCTTGCCTTGTTCATGAAGGCTTTGGAACAGGCTCATGATTTCGTATGATGTGCGTGTGTCCAAGTTACCCGTGGCTTCGTCGGCGAGCACAATCACCGGGTCGTTGACCAAAGCCCGTGCGATGGCCACGCGCTGCTGCTGACCGCCCGAAAGCTGGTTGGGCATGTGACCCGTGCGGTCTTTCAGCCCAACGAGTTCCAAGGCATGTTGCGCCCGCTCGTGACGCTCCTTGTGCGAAACGTCGGGATTGTAGACCAATGGCAACTCCACGTTTTCCAAAGCCGAAGTGCGTGGCAAAAGATTGTAGGACTGGAACACGAAACCAATCTTGCGGTTGCGGATGTCCGACAACTCGTTTTTCGTGCGTTCCCTAACCGAAATGCCATCGATGTAGTACTCGCCCGAAGTGGGTTGGTCAAGGCAGCCGAGAATGTTGAGCAAGGTCGACTTGCCGCTGCCCGACGAGCCCATGATGCTCACAAACTCACCTTGGACTATGTCGAACGACACGCCTTTCAGTGCATGCACCTCCTCGCTGCCGACGACAAACGTCCGCTTGAGGTTCTCAACCTTGATGATGGATGGCTTCTCACTCATGATTCCATACGATTATGCCGGAGGGCCGCCGGGGCCGCCACCGTTCTTGTTACTGCTGTTGCTCTTGTTCCTTCCGGGAGGGCCTGGCATGAAGGGGTTCTCGCCTTTCTTCACTTCCTTCTCCTTTACCACATACTGGGCCGAAAGCACCACCGAGTCGCCCGCCTGCACACCTTGTTCAATTATCTTATAGGCACCGTCGCTCATGCCCACCTTGACGGGGCGCGGCATCATGTCGTTGCCTTTCTTCAGCCAAACCATCGAATGGCTTGCTCCAGCTGTGCCGTTTTCGTCCATCTGCGGTCGTTCGCCTTGGGGCGGTTCAGGACGTTGTCCTTCGGGTTTGTCGGCTTTACGGATGGCCTTCAGCACCTGCTCGTCGGGCGTGAAGTTGAACGCCTCGGCTGGCACGGCCAAGCCCGTTTGCTCCTCGGTGACGATGGTCACGCTGGCGGTCATGCCGGGGAAGAGCTTCTGGTCGGGGTTGGGCGCTTCGATAATGACGGTGTAAGTCACCACGTTGCTCGTCGTGGTGGGCTTCATGCGAATCTGGTTGACGGTGCCGTTGAAAACCTCATCCATGTAGGCATCGACGGTGAAAGTCACCTTCTGCCCCACTTTCACCTGCCCGATGTCGGCTTCGTCAACGTCGGCCTCCACCTGCATCTTGGTCAAGTCGTTGGCCAAAGTGAACAAGGTAGGCGTGCTGAACGAGGCGGCCACGGTTTGGCCCACTTCCACGGCGCGGTCGAGCACGATGCCGTCGATGGGCGAATAGATTTCGGCATAGCCCAAGTCGACACGCGCTTGGTCGTAGGCCGCTTGCGCATTTTTCTTGCTCATCTGCGCCTGCGTGTAGGAGTTTTGCGCCTCCTGATAGGCAGCCAAAGTGGCAGCATTGGATTCATAGAGCTGCTTGGTGCGCTCGTAAGTCAATTTTGCGTAGTTGAGCTGACTCTCAGCCGAGGTGAGGCTGGCCTTGGCGCGACTCAGGCTCTGGTTGAGGGTCTGCTTGTCGAGCTCAGCCATCAGCTGGCCTTTTTTCACCTCATCGTTGAAGTCGACATAGATTTTTTCGACCTTGCCCGACACCTGCGTACCCACTTCGACGGTCTCAACCGGCTCGATGGTGCCCGTGGCGGTGACGGTGTTCTCAACGGTGTATTCGTTCACCACATGGGTGCGGATCACCAGTTCCTTGTTCGCCGACTTGCCGGCATTGACAATCATCATGATGGCCACGGCCACGACCGCAATGCCAAACATGACCAGCCATATTTTTCTTTTCTTTTTCATCAAGAGTGGGATTTAAGATTTAAAGATTCAAAATTTGATGGGTTTGCCCATGTAGATGTCCAGGATTTTGCGCTGCATAAGCAACGAATACTTGTTTTGGATGTAAGAATTGAGTGCGTTCAAATAGTTGTTTTGTTGCTGGAGCAGTTCCACGGTGGTAATACTACCATATTGGTATTGAACATTATAGGCGTTGAAGCTCTTGCCGTAGGCGTTTTCCTTGGCCTGCGACACCTTGTAGGCGTTGAAAGCCGACACCACATTGCGATAGGCTTGCACAACGGTTTGGCGCACTTCGAGTTGCGTTTGCTCATAGTCGAGCTGGGCCTGTTGCAGCGCGATACGACTCTTCTTCACATTGGCCTTGGTTTGGCCACGACTATAGATAGGGATGCTCATCGACACGCCCACCGACTCGCTCGGCTTGCCGTACCATTTCTTGTTGCCTTCGCTGTCGAAAGCGAGCATATTCATGCCTACATTGGCATTGGCCGAAACGGAAGGAAAATAGTTGCCTCGCGCCAAATCGACGCTCTTTAGGGCAATGCGGATGTCGTAGTCGCCCATGCGCAAATCGGGCAAATAGGCCATGGCAAGGCTAATGGCTTCCTCTTCCGAAGGCAGGCTTTCGCGCAGGTTGTCGAGATTGTCGGTGTCGGGAGCAACGATTTCCAACTCATCGACTGGTTCCATCGAGAGCAACACTTTCAAATCCAATAGGTTGTTTTCAATATTGATGCGTGTGTCGACCACGTTGTTCGAGTCGCTAAGGTATTGCGCCTCAAGCAACAAGAGATCGCTTTCGAGAATGCTACCCACGCTGTGGCGCACGCAGCCTTGCTTGACTTGCTCGCGGCTGGTGTTGAGCACCTCTTGTTGGTATTTCACCAACTCCTGGTTGCCGAGGATGGTGAGGAAACTTTGCAAGATTTGCGTAGTCAACTGGTTGTCGTAGCGTTCCATCTGCACCGCATTGCGTTCCACATTGAGGCGGTTCTGCTCGATGGTGTTGTTGATAGCTCCACCTTGGTAGATCGTCACCGAGGAACCCACGCCCACATTGCCCGACGTAGACCAACCGTTTTCGTTGTTCGAGAAGTTCTGTCCCACCGAGGCGCTCAAGTTGGGCAGGCGTTGTTGTTTCGACTGCTCGTAGGTCGTTTCCAGCGATTGTCCCGTCAGCTCCATCGACTTGCGTTCGAAGCTGTTGGCCACGGCAAAACGCAGGCAGTCCTCAAGCGAGAACTGGTAGGAATGGATTTCCTGGGCCATGCAGGAAAAAGCGAGAAACACAATCGGAACCGAGGCTAATATCTTCTTAATAAGCGTCATATGAATGCAAATTGAAAAGGCAAAAATAGGAAAAAACGGAAAAACAAAAAGCGAACAAAAACAAAAAAATTTGGCCTCAATCAAGTTTTTTGTATTTTTGCGGTATCAAAAAGGAGTGTTCCTTGTTGGGATTTGACATTATTGAAAACGATTTTAAACCTAATAACTAACTAAAATTTAAAAAGTTATGAAGACAAGTAACAAGTTCTTCGCTGAATTGTTCGGCACATTCGTCTTGGTGTTTGGCGGTTGCGGTACCGCCTTGTTTGGCCACGTCGGTTTCCTCGGCGTCGCCATCGCCTTTGGTCTCACCGTGATTGCCATGGCCTACGGCATTGGTCACATCTCGGGTGCCCACCTCAACCCCGCCGTCAGCTTTGGCGTATTCGTCAATGGCCGCATGACCGCCAAGGAAATGCTGGTTTATTGGTGCGCCCAATTCATCGGAGCCATCATCGCTGGTGCTTTGCTGCTCTGCATTTGGAATGCCATCCCTAGTAACGAAGCCACTGGCGTGTTCGCGTCCAACGGTTACGGCGAAGCTTTCCAAAAAATCAACGGTGGCGATTACCAAGCTATCTCGATGGGTGGTGCTTTCCTCGTTGAGTGCCTGCTCACCTTCGTGTTCCTGATGGTCATCCTCGGCATCACCGACAGCCGTCACGCCAACGGCAAGTTCGGCGGTTTAGCCATCGGTCTCACCCTCGTGCTCATCCACCTCATCAGCATCCCGCTGACCAACACTTCGGTCAACCCCGCCCGTTCACTCGGCGTGGCCCTGTTCTCCGACTGCGGTGGTGCTTGGAGCGCCATGAGCCAAGTGTGGCTCTTCATCGTTGCCCCGCTCGTCGGCGCTGGTCTCGCTGGCCTTTGCTACAAGTGCCTCGGCGGCTGCGAAAAGTGCAAGAAGGATTAATGTAATTTGTTCCTAAATCATAGAAAAGTCCCGCAAATGCGGGACTTTTCTTATTTTTGCAGCATGTCTGGCATTTACATCCACATCCCCTTCTGCAAGTCGAAATGCGGCTATTGCGGTTTCTATTCGTTGCCTTCCTTGAAGCTGAAAGATAGGTTTTTGGAAGCACTTAAGGAGGAAATTGTCGCAAGGAGGGATTACTTAGGCCCCAAACGTCATTGTGGGCTTGACCCGCAATCCCCTGCGCTTGAGGATAGTCGCGATATGCTTTCCATCAATACCATCTATTTCGGCGGTGGCACCCCTTCCCTACTCACTATTAGCGAAATAGACGATTTGCTACACCTTATTAATACGCATTATCCCGTTGCCGAAAATGCCGAAATCACCCTTGAGGCCAACCCCGACACGTTGTCGTTGGACTATCTTGAAAACCTGCGCAAAATGGGTGTCAATAGGCTCAGCATTGGCATACAGAGTTTCTTCGATGAAGATTTGAAGTATTTGGGGGGGAAACACAATGCCACCCATGCCCGACAATGCCTCAACTGGGCCAAACAAGCCGGATTCAGCAACATCAGCATCGACCTGATTTACGGTCTTCCCACCTCCGATCCCAAGCAATGGAACCACAACTTGGACATCTTCTTCGATTACGACCTGCCGCACCTCTCGGCCTACGCGCTCACGCTTGAACCCAATTCCATCCTGACGAAACAAATAGAATTAGGTAGGGCACAACCCATCAACGAGGAAGACGCCCTCCGCGACTACGAAATCCTTTGCCGAGGCGCCAAGGAAAACGGTTATCTGCATTACGAGATTTCCAACTTCTGCAAACGTGGGATGCACTCCAAACACAATGCAAACTACTGGTTCGGAACACCCTACGCTGGCTTCGGACCTTCGGCGCATTCCTTCGACGGGGCTTCGCGGCAGTGGAATGTCTCGAGCGTTGTTGATTATTGCGAAGCCATGTCTGCCGCATCGCGTCATTGCGAGCGAAGCGAAGCAATCCAGACTACTAACAATCTGGATTGCTTCGTCGTGCCTCCTCGCAATGACGCAAAGCGTGTCCAAGAAAAAGAACAACTTTCGCCCGAACAATGTTACGACGAATACGTCATGCTGCGGCTGCGCACGCATTGGGGCATCGACCTGAAATGGATGAAACGCGAGATGGGCGAAAGGTTTTCGACCTTCTGTGAGCAACACGCCAAGCCTTTGGTAGCACAAGGCCGTCTCTCACAGACACGAGAATTCCTCTACCTCACCGACGAGCAGATGCTCTTCGCCGACGGCGTGGCGGAGGAGTTGTTTTGGGAATGATGTACTATTTTTCCTCATTTTTCAAAACCTACCGATTTCTTTCCTATTTTTGAAACCTCAAACGCCCCAATAACCAAGGTCCCTGATCCTGTTGGAGGACCGACATCACGAATCAAATCAACAAAAATAGTTATTATGCTTAAATTCAAATCATTACTCCTCTCCGGTCTTCTGCTCATCGGCCTCGGTGCCATGGCTCAAGACGAAAACGAGCGCCTCGTTGGCGCCAACTGCACGAGCATCATGGTGGGCAAAAAGGCCTCCACCGACGGCTCCGTCATCACCTCCCACACCTGCGACGGTCGCTACCGCACCTGGATGCGTTGGGAACCCGCCGCCGACCACAAAATTGTCGAAACACCCAAGGGCAAAAAGAAAAAAGGAAACGACACTGAAGTGGTTGAAACCCACAAGGTCTACAAAGGCACCATGCACACCGAAGACCCCTTCGACAACCGTGGCCTCGAATTGGCCGGCGAAATCCCGCAAGTGGCCCACACCTACGCCTATCTCAACACGGCCTATCCCTGCCTCAACGAGAAGCAATTGGCCATCGGCGAAACGACCTTCTCTGGCCCCGACACCTTGGTCAACCCGAAAGGCATGTTCATGATTGAAGAGCTGGAACGTGTGGCCCTCATGCGTTGCGACAACGCCCGCGACGCCATCCAGCTCATCGGACAACTCATCAAGGAATACGGCTATGGCGACGGCGGCGAATGCATCACCATCGCCGACAAAAACGAAGTGTGGCAAATGGAAATCCTCGGTGAAGGCCCCGACAAAATCGGTGGCGTATGGGCCGCCAAGCGCATCCCCGACGACGAAGTGGGCGTCAGCGCCAACATCGCCCGCATCGGCAAACTCGAACGCGGAAGCAAGGACTTCTATTGCTCCGACAACTGCGAAGCCGTAGCGAAGAAATACGGCCTCTGGGACGGCAAGGGCGACTTCATTTTCTGGAAGGCTTTCCGCGCTTCCTACGGCGGTGGCAAGAACTACAGCGACCGCGAATTCTTCATCCTGAGCCAGTTGGCACCTTCTTTGAACCTCAACCGCGACATGCCCGAACTGCCCTTCTCGGTGAAACCTGATGAAAACGTCGACGTCCGCAAGGTGATGGAACTCTTCCGCAGCACCTACGAAGGCACCGACATGGACATGACCCGCAACGTGAAAATGGTGGCCAAGAAACGCACCGACGACGGCGTAGTGGAAGACACCATCATCAGCCCCATCGCCAACCCATGGCTCACTTCCGCCACGATGAACACGCTCAACTACATCGCTCCCGGCACCGTCAACTTCCAGCGCACCGTGGCCGTGGCTTGGAGCAGCTACCACCACATCATCCAATGCCGTAGCTGGGTGCCCGACGAAATCGGAGCCATCTGCTGGATGAGCTGCGACAACCCGGGACAAAGCCCGCGCATCCCGATTTTCTCAGGCTCCACCACCCTGCCTGAAGGCTTCGACAAATGCGGCCAACTGCGCTATCGCGACGAGGCTTGGATTTGGCACTACCGCAAGGCCAACAAATTAGCCACCGTGCAATGGGGCCGCACCAAAAAGACCTTGATGGACAATGCCAACCGCTTCGAACAGAAAGCTTTCGATGAAATTCCCGCCATCGAAAACAAAGCCCAAGCCTTAATTAAGGAAGGCAAAAACGAAGAGGCCACCAAAGTGCTCAACCAATACACCTCCGACTTTGCAGCCTCGACGCGACAGGCCTGGAAAGAGATGGAAAACAAGTTCTGGTACTGGTTTAGCATGGGGTTCTAAACCCTTGCATACACAATAAAAAAAGGAGAGCCGAGGCTCTCCTTTTTTTATTGGTGTTGTTCCACCGTCACCGTGACATCCTGCCCAGACTCTCCTATCACTTTGATAAGACCTGTCCGCGGATGCATACTCATCGAAGGATCGACCGTTACGGTAACGGTCTTGTTGCCGAAGCCGCTCATCGGTTCGCAATGGAGCCACGATGCCCCAACGTTCAACGACCACGACTGGTTCGATGAAATCGTGATGGTGTAGTCGCCACCTTCGGCACGCGCCTCAAACTCAGTGGGATCCACCACCAATTCATAGACCTTCCCTTCTTGGACGACCACAACGGTGGCAAGCGCCTGTCCCAAATGCTTAACAGTTACATAGCCCACGCGCCCTTCGGTGGTAGCGTTGGCACTAATGGCAAAGTCGATGGTGGCATCGCCTTGTCCCGGGCCAGTCAAGAGGGTGATCCAATTGCTGGCTTCAAGCTCCCAAGCAGTGTTTGATGTCAGCTCAAGATGCTGCATACCACCATAGGCAGGAACAAACAAAGTGTCGACATTGAAATTCGCCTCAACGGGTTGGTCGCCAGCCACCTGACTCACCGAAAAGTCGTGGCTCAAGTTGCCCGACTTGATGACGAAGCCAGCTGTTCGAGGCTCAGCGATGGGATTGGCCACAGCTGTCAGGACTACGGTGGCATTGCCCGTTCCCGAAGTCTGCGAGAGCGTAAGCCATTCGCAACTCATTGCAATTTCCCAATCAGTATCGCAACCAATTGTGATTTCACCTTGCCCGCCTTCCTTTGGGAAATGGAACGCCAAAGGCGTGACATCAAGGAAATGGGGGTCGACAGAGGCTTCCTGCTTGACGACGAGCATGGCCTGGAATCCGCTCGCCGAAGTGAACATGACGGTCGTCTGGCGGTCTTCGTAAGCAGGATTCTCGCCCACGGTCAAACTGACCTGCGCATCACCTTGCCCTTCGGTCAGGCTGAGGCTCACCCAATCGGCGGCGGCTTCAGCCGTCCAAGCGTCCTCCGTTGAGACGCTGACGGTCTTGGTCTCGCCCGTATTGGCAAATTCAAGCGACGTGGGGTCAAGCTCAATGGCCATGATTACAGCAATCGACTGCACAACATGAACCTTGTCGGAGACTTGTTGGCTGCCAAAAACGACATCCACTTCCCGATTCACCGAATATTCGCCTTGGATAGGATTAATCGTCAGGGTCAATGTGGCATCACCGTTGCCCGAAGCCATTGAGCTGGTGATCCAATTGGGCACCGTGACAGTCCAATCCACGTTTGATGACACCGAAATGGCAAACTCGCCGCCTTCGGCATCGCATTGGATGTCCTTGGGCGTGACGTTGAGAAAATATTCCGGCATGTTCTGGGTGATGGTCAACGAGGCCGTGTTGTCCTTGGTATTGGCAACGATTTCGGCCGTGCGGCTATCACCAGTTGTGTTGGCATCGGCGATAAGGGTCAGTGTGGCATCGCCAGTGCCCGATGTGGGCGAAACGACAAGCCAATCGGCAACGGGGTAGATGGTCCACTCGCCATTCGACTTCAAGGCAACCTCGACCGTGTCGCCCAAAGCGGCAACCTCTTGCGTGGCGGTGCCAAACGACACTTCGACGGGTTTGCGGCAGCCCACAATGGCTAAAGCCACCGCTGCCATCAGCATAAAGGATTTCAGTTTTCTCATAAGGCTATGAATTAATGTTGTTTTACGACTATAACGATTTTTGTGGTGTCTTAGTATGTTTCTGTAAAAAAGGTGCGCCGCTATGAAAAACGACGCACCCCTACCATGAAAACAATTATCTACTATCTTGCGATTAGAAGATTTCAGTCCTGTTGTCCTTGATCTTGGCTTGGTTTCTCAAGGCGTTGTAGACACCGCCGCCCAACACCCTGTTGGTGAATTGGCTGGTCTTCTCCCTGATGACGTCGCTATAGTCGCTGACGGCGGCAGGTTGCGTGAATTTCACGTTCTTGATGATGAAAGCGCTGCTGTTGCCCGCGATGGGGCCAACTTCCTCGCCTTCCTTCATGCCAAGGAGCGTACCCACGATGTCGGCCTCGACACCGAAGTTGCCCAACACACGCGAATCGAGGGTGATATCGGAAACCGTCGTCGACTCAGCACCAAGCTCACTGACCATCCTGTTGACATCAGTGCCACAAGCCTTCATCTTCTCGACGGCGATTTGACCCTTCTTCTTGTTGAGGATCTGGTACTTGGATTGCTCAACCACGGCTTCCAAAGGAGCGTAGCCTTCGTGAACCACACCCGTCAGAGCGGCCACGACAAGCATATTGTCGAGTTCGAAAATCTTCTCCGAAACATCGCCTTTCTTGGTCTTCTCGTCGAAAGCCCAACGAACGATTTCACGCGGGTTGTCGATACCGGCAATCTGGTAGGTCGACTTGTTCATACGGGGCATCGTGCGCTTGGTCAAGCCTTGGTCTTCGATGGCTTTGTTGAATTGGTCGTAGGTCCTGTTTTCGGTGACGAACTTGTTGGCGTCGGCGTAAATCTTCTGATAAGTCTTGGTGCTGGCCGTGATTTCGTGCGTCAGATAGGCCAAGCGGACTTTCGGTTGAGGTTCGGTCTTGCCCGTGACCTTGACGATATGATAGCCAAACATGGTCTCCACCACGCCCAACGAGCCAACGGCGTTGTTGACGACATATTCGTTGAAGGGAGTCACCATGGTGCCATCGGTGAACCAGTCGAGGTCGCCGCCCTTGTCCTTGGTGGCGTCAGTGTTGTATTCGGCGGCCAGTTGGGCAAACAGTTCATCGTTGTTCTTGGCGGCTTGCAGTTGGGCCAGCAGCTCGTTGGCTTTGGCTTCGGCCTGTTCCTTGGTGGTGATGGTGTCCTGGCTACCGTAAGCACCCTTGTAACCAATCAGGATATGGCTGGCTTTCAGCGAGTCGGGGCGGTTCATCTGGTCAATGATGCGAACCAAGTTGAAGGCATCGCCGTTTTCGTAGGGGCCAAACACATAACCAATGCCGTTGCCATTGTCGAAAATCGGAGCCTCGATTTGCTCAGGGACGTCTTTCCTGCCCAACCAAGTGCTGTCGTAGCGCTTGTCGGAGTTGGCGTTGACGAAGTTGATCGGGTTGTCGGTGTCAGCGAAGTCGCGTCTCATGTCCTGCACGTGCTTCAAGGCATCCTGACGGTCTTCCAACGAAGGCTTGATCTCGAACACCACATACTCGATGTCGCGGCGTTCGTCGGTCTCGTAGCGGCTCTTGTTTTCCTCATAGAAAGCCCTGTTGTCGGCATCGGTCACGACCACCGTCGAATCGGGGATGGAGGCATAACGCAGAGCGATGACATCAGCAGAAGCCTTCATGTTCTTGTTCTCGTAATATTTCTGTGCCAAAGGCTGGGGAAGGAAGAAGGATGCCTTCACGAGGTTGTCGAACTTGGTCTCCAAACGGTTCTGCTTCAAGGCCTTCTCGAAGTCCAACCAACGGTTGTAGTAGTCAGCCGGAAGGTCGTTAAGGCTTTGGAGATATTGTGTCACACGCTCGCGATCGAAACCGTTGGCGTCGCTGAAGCTCTGCACCACCCAATCGTGGGGATTGTTGCCCGTCATCTGATCCAGGAGTTCCTCAGAGGTGATGCCGATGCCCGAAGCCTCATACTCCTTGCCCATGATGTTGTTCTTGATCATCTCTTCCAACGTGTTGTTGTAGATGCTATAGGTCTCAGCGGAAGAGAGATTGTTGTTGTTGGTCGAAGACCTTCTGCTCTCAAGATTCTTTTCCTTGGCGGTCTCATAGTCTCTCACGGAGATCTTCTCGCCATCGACGACGGCTACCGTAGGACCCGTGTTTCTGCCCTGACTTTGGAAAAGGTCTTGCAAGACAAACGCTAACAGTGCGATACCGATGATTGCAATCAACAATCCGGAACGTCTTCTGATTTTTTCAATTGCTGCCATAATTCTATTCTCTATTTACTTATTAAACTTCATTTTTTGAGCGTGCAAATTTAGTAAAGATTTCAACTCGCAGGGAATTTTGTTTGATTTTTATTTTTCAACAAGCGCAATTCCAAGTATTTGTTTTCATAACCATCTAAAAACCAATCATTTGTTTTTGATTTGAAGTTCCACTTCGTCCAATTTCATGTTGGAGGCCTTGAGGATCTTGATGCGATAATTGCCGATTTCAACCACCTGACCTTGTTCGGGGATGCTCTCGCAATAGTGCAAAACCAAGCCGGCCAAGGTCTCGTAGTCGTCGGAAACGGGCAGGTTGAGCTTGTAAGTCTCGTTGAGATAGTCGATTTCGAGGCGTGCCGAGAGGATGAAGGTGTTGTTGCCCACCACTTTTTCCACTTCTTCCTCGACGTCGTACTCGTCGTCGATTTCGCCGAAAATCTCCTCCACCACGTCTTCCATGGTGACGATGCCGGCGGTGCCGCCAAACTCGTCGACGACGGCGGCCACGCCTTGCCGCTTGGCGATGAAATGCTTCAGCAGGCGGTCGGCGGTGTAGGTCTCGGGGAAGAAGTCGATCTTGCGGATGAGGTCGGCCACGGTGGCCTCGCGGTGGTCGGCCACGGCACGCACCACGTCGTTGAGGTGCACATAGCCCACAATGTCGTCGATGCTCTCGCCAATCACGATGAGCTTGGAGTGTTTGGTCTCCTCGAAACGGGCCTTCACGGCCTCGATGCTGTCGGTCAGCTTCACGGCTTCAATCTCGTTGCGCGGCCCCATGCACTCGCGCAGCTTCACCGAGCGGAACTCCATCACGTTCTGGAAAAGCTGTATCTCCTGCTGCATGTCTTCGTCGGCTTCCTCCGGGTCGGCATATTCGGCGATGTAGTCGTTCAAGTCGACGGTACTGAAGGTGTATTCCTCCTTGTCGACCTTGAGGCGCAGCACATAGCGGATGATGAGTTCAGAGATGCAAGTGTAGATGAGGATCAGCGGATAGAGAAGGCAATAGCAGACGAAGGTGGGCACGGCAAAAAACGAAAGGATGGCATTGGGATTGATGCGAAACAGCACCTTGGGCAGGAACTCGCCCACCAAGAGCACAAGCAGCGTTGAAAGGATGGTCTTCAGCAACAGCACCGTGAAATCGTTGCTAATCGAGAGGTAGCCTAACCAACGCACAACAGGCGCGTCGAGGATCGCCGACATGCTCATGCCGTAGATGATGAGCGCGATGTTGTTGCCCAAGAGCAACGAGGTGATGAAGCGCGACTGGTCCTTGAAGAACAGGCTGATGACCTTAGCCGAAAAGGTGTTTTTGGTCAGCTCCACCTCAAGCTGGAGGCGGTTGATGCTGTTGAAGGCGATCTCAAGCCCCGAGCAGAGGGCGGAGAAAAACAAGGTTATCGCTACCACAATCCAACTGTCCATGGCTCATTCCTCCTCGTCGACGTCGAGCAGCGCACTGCCCGAATACATGGTATATTCCGAAAAATCCTCCTTGGCCACAAGGCTGTCGGCCTCGATTTGCTTGTCGGGCGTGACGATCTTGACATGCGAGCGGGTGTAGATCATCTTTTGGTCCTGATACCAGAAGAACTTGTCGGAATACATGGTTTCGTTGCTGCCGAAGTTCTTCACGACCACATTGCCCATGGCCTCGATTAGCCGTTGTTTGCCGTAGTTCTTGCCGTAGTCGGCATGGAGTTCGGTGGTTTTCTGCCCTTTGTCGAACATGAAAACATCGAAGCCGAGCGGAAACTCCATGATGTCGTCGTCGGTCTCCATGCGCACCAAACGCGGTGTGTGGAGTTCGAGGTTGACAATGCCGGAGTCGCTGCGATAGAACACCACGCTGTCGGCAATGACGCCCGACAGCGTGTCGTCCGACCCCAAGGCCTGGATGACGGCGTCGGGGTTTGAACACGAAAACAACATCACAGCCACTGAGGCTGTGATGTTGAGTAGGATTCCTATTTTCAGGATGCGTTTCAATTACTTTCTGGCTCTGATGGTGGTGGTTTCACCGATCCAGCCACCGACGTTGTAGCTTTGGCCTTCGTTGTAGTCGTTGAAGAAGATGACTTCCATGGCCGGGAAGGCGGCGCTGTAGGCGCGGATCAGGCCGTTGGCGCGTTCGGCGCACGAGGGGTCGATGGCCTTGGCCTTGTTGCACTTGTCGACGGCGGCCCAGAACACGGCCTTGCTGTCGATGTCGCCACTGAACTGCTTCGAGCTTTCGGCATAGAGCATGGCGATGAGGAGGTAAGGCTCGCCATTGGTGGGGTCAACCTGGGCGGCTCTTCTGAAGATGTCGCGTGCGCGGCCAAGGCTACCCGTGTTCTGGTAGCACATGCCCAAGTTGCGGTAGGCACGGTATTTACGGTCGTTGTTGTCGGTCTTCGTGGCTTGCTCGAAGAAGGTGGCAGCTTCGCTATACTTCTTGTCCTTGAAGAACTTGATGCCCAAGCTGTAGGAAGCCTCGGGGCTGGGTTCCAGCTCGTTGAGTCTGACGGCGGCATCGAGGAAGAGCTTGCTGTCGGTGCAGTCCTTCTTGTCGAGGATGGTGGTGATGCGCTTGAGCAGCGTCACGTCGTCGGGCGTTTCGGCCATCTTGGCGCTGAACACCTTGATCAGGTCGTCGCACGAGGCAAAGGGCGAGAACAGGTTGTCGAGGTTGTTCTTCACGCCTTTGTTGATGTTGATGTTCTTCTCGTTCTTTTCCATCTGCTTGTCGAATCCGGCAACGGCGTCGGCATCGCCAGCGGCCTCGGCTTCTGCCTTGGCGGTTTCGAGTTGCGTCTCGGTCTCGGCCAAGGCGCCGATGTTGTTGTCGAGCACCTCGGAGAGTTCCTGGTAGACGTTGATGATCGTCATCTTCTCGGCCTTGTCGTTGTTCACCATGTCGATGGTGGCCTTGAAGTAGGCGTCGATGTAGGCACCTTGCAGCTGCGAGGCGTCGAGGGCCACGGCGTCTTTCAGCACGTTGTAGGCCTCTTCGTAGCGGTTCTTGTTGTAGGTGTAGATGAGCAAGCCCTTACGGCCCATGATGTTGGCCACTTGCGAGTTGCCCGTCTTGGCGTCGATGCCGAAATACTTGGCGCGGTTGTCCATCATCATGCAGATGGTGTCGATGTAGGCATCCTTTTGCGCCGGGTTGGTACGGATGAAGTAGTCCATGATCTTCTCACCTCTCGTGTAGATGAGCTGGCTTGAGCGTGGGCAGTTGAGGAACACTTCTCTCCAAGCCTTGACCATCTCCATGCTGATGGCTTCGGGGGCGAACTTGGAGGCTTCCCACTGCTTGTAGGCTTCGCCGTAAATCGACAGGTTGGTCACGCAGGCAACGCTGTCGTTGCCATACTTCGACTCCGATGCCTCTTGGGCGGTTGCACTCATTGCCATTCCAATCATAACGGCAATCATCAAAAATCTTTTCGTTTTCATCTCTTCTCTTATTTTAGTTGTTTGACTTGTTATTCGTTTGTTCAAATATCATTCCAAAATTATAGCTTGGGGGCAGATTATTTGTATTTGCGCTTCTGGAACCAATGCTCGAACACCGAAATGCCGACGCTCAGCTTGGCATAGCGCTCTTGGATCAAGCCGCCATCGCGGGTGCCGTATTGGCCCGCCTCGAAGGCCAGGTTGACCTTCGACTGGGTGCGGGGCAGCGGCAACGACATGCCCGCCGTGATGCCCACCTTATTAATATTATGGTTGGTGTCATCTTTGCCCTTAAGGTTGATGAATCCATGCTCATAGAAGCCTCCGAAACGGTAGGTGACGCGCGAGAAATAGCCCGAAATTGTGGTGTGGCGCGGCGTGAACTCGAAACCGACCGAGGCATACCACGAGTCGCGCAAGCCGTCGGCGATGCCTTGACGGGCGAATTTCGACCATTGCGTCCAGTTGAAATCGGCGCCCAAGGCCCATTCGTCGCCCTTTTGCAGCGACAGGCCCACGCCAAAGCCATGCGGCATGGTGATCTTCGTCGCGTTCTTTTCGCTGGCGATGGTGTCGATGATGTATTCGACGTCGGTGGACATGTCTTCCTCAAACGAGCGGATGAGCAAGGTTTGGTCGGCCCTCACGTTGATTTTCTGGGTATAGGTGAGACCCACGCCAAGCTCCATGTCGTTGCCCACCTGCGTGTTGAAGAGTGCGCCATAGTCGAACATGAAGGAATGCACCATCAAGTCGAGGCTGGAGCGCGTGCCGAGCATATAGGTCGAATCGGGGAAGTAGAGCGAGGTTTCCGACTTGCTGTTGCCAAACACATAGTAGGCGTTGGCGCCCAAGGCGAAATGCTTCCCTATCTTGAAGGCCGTGCCCACAAAGGCTTGGTTGATGCCGCCGCTACCCTTGAAACGGGTGGTAGTGGCACCCACGTCGGTGACGGTCTGATTGACAAGCACGGTATAGCCCGCCGTAGTGAGGGGTTGCACACCGAGAGCCATCTTCCACCACGGCATCAGGCCGAAGGCCATCGAAACGTGGTCGAACGAGGCGTTGCTGGCATTCTCAGAGCGGCTCGAAGTGCTGAAGGTCGAGGCCTTGAAGTAGAAACCAGCGTCGAAAAGGAAAGCCAGCGAGTCGATCTTGGCATACGAGGCGGGGTTCTCGGCATTGATGATGCCCTTGTCATACATGGCGTTGGCAACGCCGCCCATACCTTTAAGCCTTGTGTTCATCGACCGTTCGTTGATTTGCCCCGGCCCAAACAAGGAATAGGGCGAATCCACATCGGCTTGGGCAAAGGCGCCAAGTCCCAGCCCGACCAAAAGCGTAGCAACCACAATGGGTTTCAGAATAATAGAGATTCTCATATTTAGCAATCTTGTGCACACTCCTCCCTCTCCCCGTAGGGAAGCAAGGGGTTTTGAGCGTGCAAATATCCGATTTTTTAACTCCATGAGCAAGTTTTTATTGCGTTAATTCAAGGGGCTAATTATTATTTCATTGAAAACCAGACGATAACGATTTGAAAAATAAAAAAATATATTTTTTTGAAGAAAAACCCTTGTCAGTTCGGGAAAAAGTCGTACTTTTGCAGACGCAAATCAACGGAGGTACCGTAGCTCAGTTGGTAGAGCAGAGGACTGAAAATCCTCGTGTCACTGGTTCGATTCCCGTCGGTACCACCCAAAAAAACCGGACATCAGTTCGGTTTTTTTTGTTGTCCAAGACAGCCTATCGTGCAATCACCCATTCCTTGAGTGTCTTGGTCTCCTGCGAGAAGGCCATCCCGATCTTGACCACCGGCTTGCCTTCAGTCTGGTAAGGGATGGCATAGTCCTTGGAGTCGATCTGGGCCAAGGCATCCGTCGCCGTGCCGTGCATCTTCAGCTCCATGACGTAAGTGGCATCGCGCATGAACACCACGAGGTCGGTGCGGCCGCGTGCCGACTTCACCTCGGTATAGGTCCTGCAGTTGAACATCGAGAAGACGACGTAGGTCAGCACCTGGTAATAAGCCTCATACTTGGTGATGTCGTCTAATTCCTTTTCGCCGAACTCCAAATAGGGTATCGAAGCGAAGAAGGATTGCATGGCTTTCATGGCTTCATCGAGCCGATGCGTGTAGAGATAGGCATAAAAGTCGTCAGCGAAGCCCCGCGATCCCGTGTTGGGCAGGTTCATCATTCTGACGAGAAAATTGTCCATGAAACCCACCTTCACCTCGGCATTGGGGAAGTCGAGGGTGAACTTGTTGTGCAGCATGTCGTATCCCTTGATGGTAAGGTAGCCCGACTGGTAGAGCAAGGGCAGAGCCGAGGTCATCCCCTCGGTGGGCACGTCGAACTCGGTGACGGGCACTTGCAGCCTTGGCAGGTCGAGCAGGTTGGTCTTGAACCGTTTCATGGCATCGAAAAGGAAGGTGGGCGTGCCACTGGCAAACCAGAAATAGTCAAGGCTCTTGGATTTGAACACGTTCACGAGGCTATAAGGGTTGTATATGTCCTCGGAGCCATCGCAGAAATGGTACCCGTCATAATTCAGCTTCAGCCGGTCGATCATCTCTTCTTTGGGGCAACGGTATCTGTCGGCAAGCATTTGGATGTCGGGATCGAAAACGGTCAGCAGTTCGTCCTCTGTGATGCCGCACAAGGCGCTATAGACGGGGTCCATCGATATATTGGTGAGGTTGTTGAGCGTGGAGAAGATGCTCAGTTGGCTGAACTTGGTGATGCCTGTGATGAAAACGAATTGCTCGTCGGCGTCGCAGGCCTTCACCACCTGGTAGAACTCCTGCATGATGCGCCGCACCACTTTCATTTGTTCGGGTTGGTTCATATAGTCGAGCAGCGGGGCGTCATACTCGTCGAGGATGACTGCCACCCTTAATCCGGTCTGCTCATGGGCGCGTCTGAGAAGCCCCGCAAAGCGCTTGCCCGGGGAATCCTCAGTCTCAATCCTTCCAAACCTCAGCTCGAAGGCCGACAGCTGCCTGTTCAGCTCCGAAACGATGCCAGCGGTGTCGTATTGGTTCTTGCAAAGGCTCATGTCGAAGTGCAGCACGGGATATTGTTTCCATTCCTTCTCCAGCTCGGCGATGGCCAAGCCCTCAAACAAGTCTTTGCGGCCTTGGAAGTAGTATTTCAAGGTGCTGCAAAGCAGGCTCTTGCCGAACCTGCGCGGTCGGCTTAGGAAGACAAAGTGTGATTCTTTGGTCATCCGATAGATCAGGTCGGTCTTGTCGATGTAGATGCGTCCGTCCTGACGAATGATTTCAAAATCCGCCGTGCCGGCGGTGTAGAGTCTCATCTTTTCCATGGTGCGGTGATGTTTTGCGCTGCAAAGTTAGGAAATAATCCTTTCCCTCCACGGCCATAACTAAAAAAGCACCTCCCGATTGGGGAAGTGCTTTCTTTCGTTTTTGAACGTGAGTATTAATCCACATTGATATAGAACGTCGTGAACCAACCGGGCTTGATCAAATTGTTGACGTTAGTAACATCCCAATAGTCGTCAAACACATAATCCGGAATGTTTTCATCCATGAATTTGATGGTGACCTTGAAACCTTTATACAAGGCACCCGGACGGAGGACGATGCGGAAACGCCTCATATCACCTGTAAGCAAAACGCCTTGATAGGTGCCATCGTAGACTTTGGAGCAATCAAGGGTCATGGTCTTGCCAGCACCGTTGTTATCCTCATAGTATCCAATGCTTTGCAGGTATGTTGCCATCTCGTCAGCATAAGTGGCATCACCACCTTCAAGCAAACCGAGCAATCTGCTAAAATCCTCAGAGCTTTCAATTGCGCCAAGGTTAAGCGACAAATTGCCAGAGAGGTTGAATTTTCTATCCTCGACAATGATTTCCTTCACACAAGGAAGATCTGTTCTTGTAGTAGTAACCTTAAGATTCAGAATGCCAAAGATATGATCCAACGTGATATCGTCGGAAAGGCTCTCAGGCTTGCCAGCCAACACCAACGCTTTGGAGTCGGCAAGGTAAGTAGCGTTATACGTTTGGATATCGCTCACCGTGAAGGTCTCGCGGTTGTTTTCAAGCTGACCACTGGCCTTTTCGGCAGGATAGAAGTAGCGGAAGCCCAAGTCTTTCTTGGCACCCACAGGACGACCTTTGAACTTGGTCGAGGGTTGGCCATCGGCTCCTGGAAGGGCTGTGTACTCACGGGCAATGGAATTGCCATTGCGGGCCAAGTTGTAGACCATGATTTTGTCTCCGTTGTTCCATCTAAACTGACCATCGGCATTAAGATAAGCCCTGTCGGTTGGATCCTCTTGCATCCGACCCAAGGAAACGGTTATCTCGGCATCGCCTTCCGTCTTTTTGCACGAGCTGGCTGAAAAGGCAAACAAGGCCGCCATGCCCATCAAACCAATAGTTTTTACAAATTTCTTCATTTTTTTCAAATTTTTAGATTCTTCGTTGTTCGTTTAGTTTCAGATTTCAGTAAAAGACGATTACGCATCGCCTTGTCCACCAGGACCAGTGATGTTACCTGTCGTGTCCACAGATGCCATAAGGATACCCATGTTCATGATTTCAATCACTTCAGCCTTTGGGGCTTCGTAAATCTTGTTCATCTTTTTCATTTTTTTACTTCTTTTTTAGTTAGACTTATTTGTTTGTTAATTGTTTCTGTGTTTCCTTTTCACACTCTTTCAGCGTGCAAAAGTACACAATTAATTCATACGCAAGACAAAAAACCGAAAAATTTTCATTTTTTTTTGTCAATGGACGACTTTTCCAATGATTGTAAAGCTATCCGTTGCCGTGCAGGTTCTTGCGGAAGCCCGCACGCAGCGAGACTTTCAGCTCGCGGGCGGCTTGCCTGGGGAACACCTTCGCCAAGTGGAAATAATCGATGAAGATGCTGATGAACGCGTGCATCTTTTGCAGCACGCGGCGCTTGGGGCGGTTGAGCTTGAACTTCCTTTGCCGCTTGAAGTTGCCTTCCTCCATCACCCGCTGGTAGAGTCGACTCACGGCGCGGGCGTTGCCACTCACGCCGAAAGGCATCTCGGCCTCGGGCAACCCAATGTAGTCCACGAAAATTCCGCCAAAGGTCTGCCAAGGCTGCATCAGGGCCATGGCCTCGATGTAGCGGCGGAGCTTGCCGAGGTCGAGCTGGCCGTGGAAGGCGTGGAGCGTCATGGCCACGTCGCTCAGCTGGCGCAGACCCACGCCCGAGGTCAGGAAATGGTGCCAGGCGTGGAAGAAGGTGAAGAACACCATGAACTCCTTGGAAGGAACGGAGAGCGCGAAGCCTTCGAAATCGACCCGCCGGGCCTCGTCGAAGAGGCCTTCGCGCTCGATGGCGGCATAGGCCTCGCGCTCGTCGGGATCCACCTCGTCGGCGCTCACGCGGTGCACCTCCATGGCGTATTGGCCGAACTCGATGTTGAAATGCTTGCCGCTGTCGACCTCCTCGCCCCAGTTGTAGCTGCCGGGCATGTTGCGCAACACGGCGCAGGCATGGTGGAACTCGTCGAGCCCCACAAAGAGGTCGATGTCGCCAAACTGGCGCAGGTTGGGGTTGGGATAGAGCATCGAGAGGCTGAAGCCTTTGAGCAGCACCGGCTCGATGCCGTTTTGCCTGAGCATCTGCACCGACGCAACCAGGATTTGCTTCAGGTGCAGCTGGTTGACGAGGTTGGCACGCATGCTGTCGCGCATCTGGCGGAGCATCTCGTCAGACGGACGGCGGTCGTCGGTCATGCGCGTGGCCAAGTCGCCCAACAGGCTGGTGTTGCCATGGTGGTTGGCGATGCGCATCACCCCTTTCCAGTCGATGGGGCCGGAAATGGCGAGCGGCGTGTTCCACAAGGCGGAGCGCAACAGGGCGAAATATTGCGATTCGGTGGGTGTCATCTTACACCTTATTAATTAATCCTCTATAAGATTGGCTTCTTTCCAAGTTTGGAGCATGGTGGCCACATCGTTTTGGGCCACTTCGCGTGTGATGTCGTAGTTGTCGAGCAGGATATTGACCAGCGTGTCGGCATCAAACTCCTTGCCTTCGACCTCTTGCCAGAGCAGGGCGGCTGAGGCGTTCAACGAAATCATGCGGCTGAAGTCGACCGCTTCGAGTCCTTCGGCCACGAGGATATATTCCTGCCCCAGCGGGCGCAACGTAAAACCTTTTCTTGTCTTCATATCTGTTTGAATTAGGGTTGTTTTCCAAATAACTTATTCCATTTCCTGTAGAACTTCAGCAGGTATCTCCTGACGGGGAGGAGCTTTCGCCACAGTTGGCCCTTGCCGGGGCGCCGATGGCGGTTGGAGGGCGTGATGATTTCGACCACGATGCCCAGCACTTCGGAGCGCGAGCCTTTCTCGGTGCCTTGCAGGTTGCCGTCGCCCATCAGCGTGACCATGTCGCCGTCGAGGGCGATGATGCGGTGCATCACATAGCGACCACCGAACCACGCCAGGACGATGTCGCCCACATGCAGCGATTCGGGCTTCCGCAGCCTCACATTGTCGACATCGCCGCGAATGAAGGGCAACATGCTGTTGCCTTTTGGGGTCATCACCACCTCGCGCCCGGCGTTGAGCAGTTCGGCCACTTCGCCAATCAGCACCTCGTTGGGCAGTACCACCTTCGTCATGGCCTATTGCGCGACGGTTTGGAAGCAAAGCCTTGCGGCATCGGCATCGGGGAGGCAGTCGAGCCCGTAGCACGGCACGGTGCTGATCACCTTCTCGTTGGTGGCATGAAGCCCGTCGGCCATCTCCTTGATGAACCGGTAGCCTGAGAAGGAGACATACATGGCCGCGTAGGCCTCAAGCATCGACAGCCGATGGATGCGGTTAGCCTTGGCCTGGCTGAGATTGACGATGGCCCCAACGGGGTAAGACAAATTGCGATAGCACGGTGTCTTGCCGCTCCAAGGCGAGCCGTAGACCCACACTTCGCCATTGTCGGCAACACGAAGGACGGGGTTGTCGTCGTTGAGCAATTCACAGCCATCTATATTATTGATCCACAGTTGGCTATGTGTGCTTTTTCCTGTTCCGCTCTTACCCAAGAAGAGGTAGCCTTTGCCATTGTTGACCGTCACCGACGAGTGCATCAGCAGCGTGTTCTTTTTGGCCGTCGCAAAAGCGAACATCAGCATCATCACCGTACTGACCGAGAACCTCATGCTTCCGAGCACACGGAAATGGGCCTGCCTGAAATCCTTGTCGGTGATAAGGAACACCCTTACGGGCGCTTCGAGCGTGGGCGCGATTTCGAGCAACCACTTCCCCTTCCAGTCGTAAAGCTCGATACGCGGCATGTCGGGAGCCTCACAACTCACCGTAACCTTCTGCTTATCAGATGTATCAGGCATCAAGTCGATCAAGTCGGCTGAAAAAACAAAATTGTCGTCGGCCTCGGTTTCAAACGCTTCATAGGGATGCATCTCGTTCCACGCACGATGGTTGTCGGGCATGACAACGGCGAACCTGTGGCCTGCGACTTCGTAAACTCTCTTCATCGGATAAAATTTTGCGCAAAGATAGGAATTATTGTTGATTGTTGAATTAACTACGTTGAATTTTCAATTTGTTGGATGTTGAATTGTTGGAATAAAAGCGGAAAAAAAGAAATTCCTTATTTTTGCACGGATTTTTCGACAAAGAAATGGCAAAGAAAAAAACACACGACAAAGCGGTCCTGCGGGACACGCGGCGCGGCGTTCCGACAAGCTCAACGCCCGTCAAGACCTATAATATATTAATGGCCCTCCTGACGGGCGGATTGCTCACTGCGGCATGGCCCACTTGGGGCATTGCGCCATTGGTTTTCATCGGCTTGGTGCCGTTGCTCATGCTTGAAGACCGCATCGCGCATGGCGAAAAGGGGAAACTGTTTTGGCTCTCGTTCCTTGCCTTCCTGATTTGGAACGTGGCCACGACCTGGTGGATATGGAACGCCACCCCAGCCGCCACCTTGGCCTGGATCTTGAACGCGATTTTCATGGCCACGGTGTTCAACGTGTTTCACCTGACGAAGAAGAAAGTGTGCAACAAGCCGTTGGGCAACCTCTTCCTCATCCCCTACTGGATGGCCTTCGAATACCTCACCTACCTCTGGGCCGCCAAATGGCCGTGGCTCAACTTGGGCGGGGTGTTTTCAAGCACCGTCAGTTGGGTGCAGTGGTACGAATATACTGGCGTGGCCGGAGGAACGCTTTGGGTTCTCTTGGTCAACATATTGATTGCCAACATCATCCAGTATTTCAAGGAAAAAGAGGCCAAGCCCTTATTAATTAATATAGGTGTAGAGTTGCTCGTCGTGATGCTGCCCATCCTTGCCAGCAAGAGCGTCTACAAGCACTATGAGGATCAAGGCGAGGACACGGAAGTCATCGTCGTGCAACAGAACTGCGACCCGTGGGACGAACAGTTCGACAGCAAGTTTTATGACCAGGTCATCCAGAACAACATCAACCTCTCGTTGCCTTTGGTGACGCCCAACACGCGGTTCATCGTCAGCAGCGAGTCGGCCATACAAGAAGGCATCTGGCTGCACGAGACCCAAAACGCCAAAGCCCTGAACACGCTGCATGAATACGTGAAGCGGTTTCCGCAATTGGCCTTCGTCATCGGCGGAACGACCTACGAATTTGTGCCCCAAGGCATGGAAGACGACTTTCCGGCCCGACACATCGAAGGCACCAACCGCTATTACTATTGCCACAACTCGGCCCTGCTCATCGACACGGCGAGGCTGCAACTCCACAACAAGTCGCAACTCGCGCCAGCGGTGGAGGCCATCCCCGAATGGATGGGCTTCTTGAAGAACTACAGCATCACCATGGGCATCGCCCGAGGCACCTTGAAAGGCGACCCCGAAGCCAAGGTGATGACCTTTGGCGGACACAAGGTGGGCGTACCGATTTGCTACGAATCCGCCTTTGGCGAATACGTCAGCACCTTCTGCAAGAAAGGCGCCGACCTGCTGTTTGTCATCACCAACGACGGCTGGTGGGGCGACACGCCAGGCTATCGCCAGCACTTCGAGTTCTCGAAACTGCGTGCCATCGAGAACCGCCGCTGCGTGGCCCGCTCGGCCAACACGGGCCGCTCGGGATTCATCAACCAGCGCGGCGACGTGCTGCAGCAGACCCAATATTGGGTGCCCGACGCCATCAAAGCCACGATGAAAGCCAACACCAAAGTGACCTTCTATGCCCAGCACGGCGACTACCTGAGCCGCATCGCGGTCTATTTGACCTTCGTGCTGCTCATCACCTGGATTGCCATGAGCATCATCCGCTGGAACCAAGCTGGAGAAAGACCTGCCAAACGCAAGAAGAAATGAAACTATCGTTAGGGCCTTTCCAAGGCATCACCGACGCGCCCTTCCGCAACGTGTTCAAACGGCACTTTGGCGGCATCGACAAGTTCTATACGCCGTTTTTCACCGGCATCCAGAAAGACCACGCGAAGAACCTGCAAGTGGAGGAAATCGACCCAACGTGCAACGACGTGGAAACCCTGACGCCGCAAATCCTCAGCATTGACGCGGAAGAAATCTTGCGCTTCGCCAAGCAATGCCAACAATTGGGCTACAAGGAAATCAACTTGAACATGGGCTGTCCGTTTCCGAGAGTCGCCAACAAGCGGCGCGGCTGTGGTCTCCTGCCCTACCCCGAGATGGTGGAAACTATGTTTGAAAAAGTTTTCGAGGGCATCGGCGACATGAAATTCAGTGTGAAATGCCGTTTGGGCTATTTCGACCCGAAGGAAATCGAAGCCATCATCCCGATTTTCAACCGTTTTCCGCTGAGCGAACTCATCATCCATCCGCGCATTGGGAAGCAACTCTACAAAAGTGAGGCCGACGTGGAACGCTTCAAGGCACTGATACCTTATATTAATGCGCCGCTGGTTTATAATGGGGACATTTTTTCTATCGACAGCTTCAAACGTATCTACAACACCGTGCAGCCCGTGAACCAATTCATGCTGGGGCGGGGATTGCTGGCCAATCCGTTTTTGGCGGAACAGATTAAAAATGATATGACGGACACACGCGGTGTTGCGGACGCACGCGGTGTGTCCTTACAGGGCGAACCCGTAGGGACGCATCGAAATACGAAGTATTCGACGAAGTCAATGCGTCCGCCCCAACAAACCAACGACAAAACCGAACGCCTACACCATTACGTCATCGACCTTTACGAAGATCGGTTGCGCCATGCAGGCGGCAGCCCAAAGGTGCTTGGACGCATGAAAGAATTGTGGTCTTACCTGATGAACAGCTTTGAATCGCCTCAAGACATTTGGCGCAAAATCAAGAAAATCAACGCGCTGAAGGAATACGAAGAAGCCGTTGAAATAATATTCCAAGACATTAAAATCACGATAAAATAGTGTTTCTATTCATTATTTATGAATATGAAATCATGAATGAAAACACTAAAATCATATAAAAATAGTGTTTTTAAACATTTTTTTATTGGAAATATCGTAGATTCAGATATTATTCGTAACTTTGCAGCGTAAAACAAAACGCCATGAAAGAATTGGAAGATTTGGAAGAAATCATGCGGAGCGATCGCAACAAGTTGTCCGCCGTGGGGACTACCTTCCACAGAGGTCTCTACACGAAAATCGACTGGGACGACCGCCTCATCGGCATCAAAGGGCCGAGGGGCAGCGGAAAGACCACTATGCTGTTGCAACGCATCAAGGAAAACTTCGAGGACAAAGGGCAAGCCCTTTACATCTCGTTGGACAACCTTTGGTTTGCCTCACACAACCTAATGGACCTCGTAGACTACCACTACACGCACGGCGGCACACACCTCTTCATCGACGAGGTGCATCATCTCCCCTATTGGCAGACGCTGCTGAAGAACATCTACGACGACTTCCCCACGCTGCATGTGGTCTACACAGGCTCGTCGATGCTGAGAATCGACCATTCGCAAGGCGACCTTTCGAGGCGGCAAATCGTATATCATCTGCCTGGGCTTTCGTTTCGCGAATACCTTGAGTTTGAAGGGCTATACAAATGCGAACCACTTGAATTGGAAGACCTTCTGAAAGACCATGTCAAAATTGCCGAGGAGGTTTGCGCGAAAATCAAGGTACTGCCCGAGTTTGAGAAATACCTAAAGCAAGGCTACTACCCCTTCTACAAGGAAGTGAAAAAAGGCTATTCCATGCGGATGCAACAAGTTGTCAACCAAGTGATTGAGAACGACTATCCCAACATCGACGAGGTGTCGATGTCGACCATCAGGAAGACCAAAAAGATGCTCATGCTGTTGGCCGAAAAGGTGCCACAAACGCCCGTGATGACCGAACTCTACGCGCAATTAGACACCGACCGCAACCAAGGGCTGAAGATGATGTACGCCTTGGAGCGCGGCGGCCTGCTCGGACTGCTGTCGAGCGAGGCCAAGAGCTTCAAAGGACTGGCACGACCCGATAAAATCTTCCTGAACAACCCCAACTTAATGTACGCTCTGACATCAAAACCCGAAATAGGGACGGTGCGCGAGACCTTCTTCTTCAACCAACTGAGCCAGACGCAAACCGTGACCTTCCCGAAAAAAGGCGATTTCGCCGTGAACGGGAAATACCTCTTCGAGGTGGGCGGCAAGAACAAGAGTTTCGAGCAAATCAAGGACATCGAAAACAGCTTCTTGGCCGTGGATGGCATCGAAGTAGGATATCACAATAGGATTCCGCTTTGGGTGTTCGGGATGATGTATTGACGCGGGACGCGGGACAAACGCAAAAAAGCCTCTCTTGCGAGAGGCTTTTTTTTGTTTTCTGCAAGCGGGACGCTTGCGAACCTGGTTTATTCGAAGGAGGCGATAGCCTTCTTGATGATTTCGATGGCTTCGCGGAGTTCGGCCTCGGTGATGACCAAAGGCGGAGCAAAGCGGATGATGTGCTGGTGGGTGGGCTTGGCCAACAGGCCGAGGTCACGCATCTTGAGGCACACATCCCAAGCCTCTTTGCCGTCCTTGGGTTTGATAATCACGGCATTGAGCAAACCCTTACCGCGCACTTTCTCAATCATCGGGCTTTTGATCTTGCCGATTTCCTCACGGAAAATCTTACCCAGACGCTCAGCATTCTCCATCAGATGCTCTTCCTTGATGACCTCAAGGGCGGCGATGCTCACGCGGGCAGCAATCGGGTTGCCTCCGAAGGTGGAGCCATGCTCGCCAGGCTTGATATTCAGCATGATGTCGTCGTCGGCAAGGACGCAGGAGACCGGCACCACACCGCCACCGAGGGCCTTGCCCAAGATGAGAATGTCGGGGCGCACGCCTTCGTGGTCGCAAGCCAGCATCTTACCCGTGCGGGCGATACCGCATTGCACCTCGTCGGCCATGAACAGCACGTTGTGCTTCTTGCAGATGTCGTAGCACTTTTTCAAGTAACCGTCATCCGGAACGTAGACACCAGCCTCGCCTTGGATGGGTTCCAGCAAGAATCCAGCGATTTCGTTGCCTTGCTCTTCGAGCACTTTCTCCAAAGCATCGGGATCATTGTAAGGGATACGGATGAAACCAGGCGTCATCGGGCCGTAGTTGGCATACGACTCAGGGTCGTTGCTCATGGTGATGATGGTGATGGTACGGCCATGGAAGTTACCTTCGCAGCACACGATCTTCACCTTGTCGTTCGGGATACCTTTCTTGACGACACCCCAACGGCGGGCCAGCTTCAGGCCCGTCTCGTCGGCTTCGGCGCCCGAGTTCATGGGCAGCACCTTGTCGTAGCCAAAGTATTCGGTCACATATTTTTCCCACACGCCGAGCGCGTCGTTATAGAAAGCGCGGCTGCTGAGGGTGAGGCGCTCGGCCTGGTCAGTCATGGCCTTGATGATTTTCGGGTGGCAGTGGCCTTGGTTGACAGCTGAATAAGCCGAAAGGAAGTCGAAATACTCTTTGCCTTCGACGTCCCACACCTTGGCGCCCTTACCCTTGGCGAGGACGACCGGCAGCGGGTGATAGTTATGGGCTCCGTACTTGGCTTCGAGGTCCATAGCTTGTTGCGATGATGTGATTTTCTCGATCATAGTTGGTTATTTAAGGATTGAAGATTTAAAATTTAAAATTCAAAGATTTGGAAATTGAACTGCAAATTTAGGGTTTTATTTCAATCATTCGGATTTTTCGCTCGATTTTTCCGAACAATTTTGTAGGCGGCGAGCAAAGTTAGAGCAAAAAGGACGATGGCCAGCAGGCCAAAAAAGGCAAGCCGGTATTGGTTGCGTTGGGATTGGAGCTGGCCGAGTTGCTTATTTTGGGAATCGGAATGTTCGAGAAGGTCGGAAGCCATGTTCTCCAAATCGAAGTTCCGCTCATAGAGGTCGGCGATTTCGCGAGACAGTGCGGCTTGACGTTCCTCAAAGTCATCGAGGGCGGCATTCATCTCATCGAATCGCCCCAGCCGAGCATAATCGGCAACCAACGACTTCGTCAGAGAAGGCCGCATGTGGGTAATGCCTGACGCTTTTTCCATCTCGGAATAGCGTTGGTAATAGCCCATAGAATTGGCGGCCTGGCCCAATTGGGAGTAAACCTTCACCAGCCCGACACAAGCCTCCATCTGTCCCGAATAATAGCCATTGCTCTCCGCCAAGGCCAAGGCTTCCTTATAGGTCGCAATGGCTTCTTCCCATTCCCCACGCTTGGCCATGATGTTGCCCAGTTCCACATAGGCCGTAGATTTCTCCTTGCTGAGAAACACCTCGTTTTCCATATATGGCCTTGGCTTCCCTCCGCAAGCTATGGCCTTTTGAAGATAATAGATGGCTGAATCATAGTCGATGATACTGTTTTCATATATCGTTCCCAGATTCTTATAGGCCAAAAAGGCATAATAGTTATCTCCATGCTCCTCGAATCTTGGATAAACCTTCCAATAAATCTTTCTTGCCTCTTCCACCAAGTCCCTTTCCATATAAACCACGGCGATGTTGGATTCCATTCGGCACGCCCTATGGTCGTCGCCAACGGATTCGAACAACTTTTTCGCTTCTCGGTTGTATTTCAACGATTGGTCCAAGTCGTTGCGCTTATACCAAATCGTTCCCATATTTGAAAGCACATAGGCGAGAGCCGAGGTGTCGTTCAGGCGCTTGGCCAGAACCTCGGCCTTTTCGTAGACCTGATAAGCCGTATCGATGCTTCCCAAAGCAAATTCGTAGGTGGCCAAGTTCCACAGCGCTTCAAAGGCGTTTTTTGTGTCGCCGAGTTCGGAAAACCGCGTGTATGATTGTTGCAAATAATACTTGGCCATATCCAGGTCGCCATGATAGGCATATTGGATACCAAGCACATAGTTGGCTTTCGCCTCCAAATCGGCAAGACCTTGATTGTGCGCTTCTTGGATGGCTTGTTCGCCCCAATCCAAGCAGTCGTCGTAAGAAACATCGTAAAACTCCCAAGTCAGTTCGATCATGGTCAGCACTTTGTCGCGACCCTCTTGGTTGGGCAAAACGGCCTCAAGGCTATCCACGACCCGAGTGTCGAGCTGCGCCATAGCCACAAAAGGCAACACGAAGAAAACCAATATGTTAAGCAATCGTTTCATCAAAGGAACATATTGTATCGCTGTTCGTCGAAGATGGTGGTCGATTCGCCGTGGCCTGAGAAGACCTCGGTGTCGTCGGGCAGGCGGAACAGGCGTTCCTTGATGCTCGTGCGAAGTGTTTCGTAGTTGCCTCCTGCAAAGTCGGTGCGCCCGATGCTGCGGCAAAAGAGCGCGTCGCCGGTGAAGACCCAACCCTCCATTTGGGCATAAAGGCTGATGCTGCCTTCGGCGTGGCCAGGCGTGCTGATGACCTCAAGCGTGCTGTTGCCCACCTTGATGACCTCGCCATCGCTCAGCCAACGGTCGGGCAGCTCGCATTCGCCCTTGAAAGGAATGCCGAACAACAGCGATTGCTGCTTCGAGCGTTGGAAGTCGGCTTTCACGTCGGGATGCGCCGCCACCGGGATGCCGTATTTCTGCTTGACGGCAGGATTGCCGATGATATGGTCGAGATGGCCGTGCGTATTGATGGCCAAAATAGGTTTTAGATGATGGCTGTCGATGAAGCCGAAGAGTTGGTTTTCGGCACCGACTGTATCACAGCCTGGGTCGATGATGACACATTCTTGGGTGTCGTCGTCGTAAACGACGTAGGTGTTTTCCGCAAAAGGATTGAAGACTAAGGATTCGAGCTTAAGCATAATTCAAATTTTTGCAAAAATAATGATTTATATCATACTGCCACAAGTCGTTGTCCCAAAACATGCAACACTTCCTTGATTTGCATCATCCTTTTTGGGCTAGGCTTTTTAATACCATAAATGTATTTCGAGAGCAAACTCTTGTTGATGCCCATGCTGCGAGCCACCTCCGAAACGTTAAGTTGCGGAAACTGCCGAAAAATGGCGGCCACTTCGTTAAATTCATTAGGTTCTTCGGTTTGGTAGAAACTCGAAATATGGATGTCTTCGTCAAGGTGTTTCCAACGCAAAACCGTTCCATGGAGCACGATGGACACATCATTGCGTTCATTTTCAGATGCTTCTTTCAATAACGGGAAAGCCTCCAAAGGGCGGCTGTATTCCTTGCCTTCGCTTGAAAGGATGAATATCCTATCGCCTTCAAACCAAACTTTTACAATCGTTTCGCTTTCAGTCATTTTCATCATGATATTGATTCCAAACTTCAACTATTCTCTACATTTTACACCGCAAAAATAGGGATAATATTTTATCCCCACAAGGGCCATAGAAAGATTTGGCCATCAAAAAACTGCAAACTGCCAAAAAATGCCTACCTTTGTAGCCAAATTTTACAGAATGAACCCGAAGGGGAAAAACACTATCAGGCTTATGGTATTTGCCTTGCTCCTCGCTATGGCGCCGATGGTCTATGCCCAGTTCTACAACGGCATGAACATGCCTTTCGGGAAAAGCCGCGTGCAGTGGGGCGACTTCCATTGGTCGTACTACATGAACGACAACTTCGACGTGTATTTCTACCAAGGCGGTGACGACCTGGCCAAATATGCCCAAGCCTACGCCAAAGACCAGATTCCGCGCCTCGAGACACGCCTCAACAGCCGCTTCGGGAAGAAAATCCAGTTTATCGTGTTCAACAGCAAAGCCGACTTCAAGCAGAGCAACATCGACCTTGAGGAAGAGGAAAACGGCAACACGGGCGGCATCACCAAAATCATCGGGTCGAAAGTAATCCTTTATTTCGACGGCGACTACACCCACTTTGAGGCCCAAATCCGCGAAGGCATTGCGCGACTGCTCTTCAGTCAGGTGATGAACGGCATCAGCATCGGGTCGCAAATCCGCAGTTCGTATCGCTACAACATCCCCCAGTGGTTCCAGGACGGGCTCGTGGCCTACATCGCCGGCAACTGGGACTGCCAAAAGGAAGCACAACTGCAGCGCGGAATAACTTCGGGCAACTACAAAAAAATCAACCATTTGCGCGACGATGACGCACGGATTGCCGGTTATTCGTTTTGGAACTTCATCGACGAGAAATACGGCAGCAAGTCGTTCAACGACATCCTGACCTTGGCCGAAAACACACAAAACGTCAGGAAGACCCTTCGCTACGTCACCGGCAAGGAATACAACGACTTGGTTGAAGAATGGTACGATTTCTACAAGGCTCGGTATGAAACCGTCTTAGTCAACCTGCCCACCGACGTGATGAAGCTGAGATACAGGAAATACCGCACCTTCACGCAGCCCACCATCAGCCCCAACGGAAAGATGATCGCCTACGTCAGCAACGACGAGGGCAAGATACGGCTTTGGCTCGAAGACCTGCAAAGCGGCAAGCGTCGGCAACTCTTCAGCGCGGGCTACCGCTCGGATGAAAACGTCGACACCTCGTTCCCGCTCCTGGCATGGCACCCCAACGGCGAAATCCTCTCCTTCATTCTCGAAGAAAAGGGCAAGATCCAACTCTACAACCTTGACATCAACTCAGGCAAGAAAGCCAGTACATATCTTTTTGATTTCCAAAAGGTAAGCTCATTCTCTTACGCCCACAAGAGCCGCAAGATCGTGCTGGCCGCCACCCGCATGGGCAAGCCCGACATCTATGTCTACAACCTGTTTTCCAACACGTTGGAGCAAATCACCAACGACTATCACACCGACCTCAACCCCGTGTTCACCTTTGACGACCGACAGATTGTGTTCAGCTCGAACCGCGACAACGACACCTTGAAGACAGACGAGAAAATCGGATTCCAAAACAAGCAATTCGACTTGTACGCTTTCAACTATATTAATAAAGGTGAGGTTTTGCAAAACCTGACTCAACAACGCTACTCGAACAACATCCTGCCCGAGCCACTGAAAGACGGCAGCCTGCTCTACCTGAACGACACGAGCGGCTACTATAACCTCTACCAAATCCGATTCGACAGTGCCATCAGCCACATCGACACCATCGTGCATTATCGCTATTTCGGCAAGAAAGAGCAACTTACGGACTATTCCACCAACATCATCGACTACAGTTACCAGCCCCGCGACCACAAAGCCGCGATGCTGATGGCCGACCAAAAGGGCGAGAAATTCTTCATGTCGCCCATCCTGCGCGGCCACGAAGAACACCTCAGCCAACTGAGCCCATACGCGCAAAAACGCCTGATCGCCGAACTCGTCGAGAAGAAAAAAGACACGATGGCCAGCCCCGTCTCGAAGCACCGTTTTTCGAGCAGTTACCGCTATTCGCGACGCAAACGGCAGACCAGCGGGCCTTTGACCGACTCGGCATTGGTGGCGCAACCCGAGGTCACAGGTCCCAAGAAGCCACAAAAGAGAGACACCATCCAACGACCCAACAACTATTATGTGGAACTCTTCGCCGACCAGCTGATGAGCCAGATTGACTTCACCAACATGAACTACAGCTACCAGCCGTTCACGGGAGGCTTTGCGCCCATCTATCTCAATTCGGGCTTCAACATCTTCTTTGGCACCAAGATGAACGACTTGATGGAAGACTACAAGATAGAGCTCGGCGTGAAACTCAACACCAGCCTCACCAACAACGAATACATGCTGCGTTTCAGCGACTACAGCAAGCGCCTCGACAAGAGCATCACGCTGCACCGTTATGTGACCGACGACTATTCGAGCTACTACTTCCGCACCTTCACCAACGAGGCGTTCTACATGTTGAGCTATCCCTTTAGCGAGATACTAAGCCTTAGAGGTACAGCCATTTACCGCCTCGACCACAAGGTCAACTTGGCTATCGACGACTACAGCTTGGCCGACAAGGACCGCTACGAGAACTGGGGCGGAGTGAGGGCTGAACTCGTTTACGACAACTCCAAGAAAATCGGGACCAACCTTCGCGTCGGGGCACGAGGCAAGGTGTTTGCAGAATACTACCAACGCATTGCCTTGAACACCAACAACATGGTGGTCGTAGGCTTCGACTATCGCCACTACACCCGCATCAGCCGCAACTTCATCTGGGCCAACCGCATCGCGGGCAGCAGCTCGTTTGGGCAACAAAAGCTCATCTATTACATGGGCGGTGTCGACAACTGGATTCTGGCCCGATTCGACCAAGGCGCACCAGTCGACTACACACAAAACTTTGCCTATCAAACCCTTGCCACCAACATGCGCGGCTTCAGCCAAAACATCCGCAACGGCAACAACTTCGTCGTCCTGAACAGCGAGCTGCGCTTCCCCGTGTTCAGCTATTTCATGAATCGGCCCATCAACCTGAAATTCATCCGCGACTTCCAGATTGTGGCTTTCGGCGACATCGGCACCGCCTGGACGGGATGGAACCCTTACGACCCAAGCAACTCGCTCTACAACACCCACATCAGCGACGGCAACTTGGACATCACCGTGACGGAGATGAAAGAACCCTTGGTGGGCGGCGTAGGCTTCGGGCTGCGCACCAGCATCTTAGGCTATTTCATCAGAGGGGATGTGGCTTGGGGCATACAAGACGGGCAAATCTCGAAAAAACCGCGATTCTACCTGTCGTTCAACCTTGATTTCTGAGTTGCCGATTTGCGCATCGCGTGGCGCACCGTAAGGAAAGCCGAGGTGCAACCCACCACCAAAATCGTGGCGAAAATCAGCAAGACATCTTTCATTTTCAGCAAAACCGGATAGGCATCCACGACATAATTGCCGCCTCCCGTGCCAAACTTCACGAAACCGAACCTTTGTTGCAAGAGCACCAAAATGATGCCCAACAGCAACCCGATGATCCCACCGGCCACCGAAATCAGCAGACCTTCGTTCATGAAGATTTTGTGAATCAAGCGGTTGTCGGCGCCCATCGCCTTCAGGATTTCGGTATCCTTGCGTTTGTCGATCATCAGCATGGAGAGCGAACCCACCACATTGAAGGTGGCCAAAATCAGGATGAAAGTGAGGATGACATAGACCGCCCATTTTTCGGAACGCATGATGCGGTAAAGCGTCTCTTGCTGCTCCTGCTGGTTTTTCACGGTGAAGTCTTCCCCTATCAAGTTCGTCACCGACTTTTTCACCTTATTAATATCCGCGTTTGGCGCGAGAAACAACTCCACATTGTTCGCTTTATTCTCATATTCAAGCAGTTCAGAAAGCCAATCGAAAGGCACAAGCACCAATTTCTCGTCCTGTTCCTGCTCGGTGGAGAACACGCTACGAATGGTCAAGACGTCGGAATTGAAGCTGTTTTCGAGGCTCATCAGCGAGGCATTGCCGCGTTTGGGCACATAGACGCGAACCATCGCGTAGGGGTTGTAGGCATTGATGCCGAGATACCACGCCACGCCAGCCCCTGGCACCGCGAAGCTATGTTCGTCTTCATCGGCAAGTTGAAGGCCGCCACCGCCAAAGATGATTTCATTGAATCGTTCAATATCTTGATACTCAAGACCTACGCCTTTCACCTGCCCGATGTGTTGCTTGTCGTTGGCACGAAAAAGCGCGTCTTCGGTAATGGTAGGAATCACATATTCAACGCCTTGGATGTCTTGCATTTTCCCCATGGGAAAAGCCGTCAAGTCGATGGTTTTGCCTTTCGCAGGCGCGATTTGCAAGTCGGGCGTGAGGCGGTTGTTCATCGACGAAATCACCTTTTCCAAGCCATTGAAGGCCGAGAGCACCACAATGAGCGCAAACGAGCCCACACTAATACCCAAAATGGAAATCCAAGTGATGATATTAATGAGGTTGTGGCTCTTCTTGGCCAGCAGGTAACGGTTTGCTATGAAGAGCGGGAGTCTCAATTGTCGGAATGTAGCAGGTTGTCGATGTTTTCGATGTAGTCGAGCGAGTCGTCCTCGAAGAAACGTAGTTCAGGCACCACGCGCATCTGATGGCGCACGCGGTTGCCGAGCAAGCCACGGATGGCCTTGCCGTTTTGGCCCACCTCCTCGACCACCTTTTTCTTGTCGTCGACGCCGAAAACGCTCAGGTAGACGTTGGCATAGCCCAAGTCGGAAGTGACGCGCACATGCGTCACCGTAATCATCAGCATCGGCACTTTGGGCTTCAGTTCCTTCTGGAAAATATCGCCCAATTCCTTTTGTATCAGTCGGTTTACTTTTTCTAGTCTTTTGCCGTCCATCGTTTTTCAATTATCAGTTATCAGTTGTTCAGTTTGCAGTTGTTTGGGTTGGCAAAAATAGGCATTTCCTTTGAAATTGATTGGGAAAGCGGCAGAGAAACCTTAAAAATGATTACTTTTGCGCGGATTTTAACAAAATAAACCACAATAATCAAATACAAAAAGCAATGACACAAGAAAACACGAACAAACAGATTAAGGACAGAAATTACGACAAGTCGCTGGCCGTCAAGTGCAACAACGGCACCTTCGTCGGCAAGGAGACCGACGAGCTGATCATCTGGAAGGGCATCCCCTACGCAACTCAGCCGGTGGGGAAGCTTCGTTGGAAGAAGGCACTCCCTGCCGCAGACAATGACGGCGTGTACGACGCGACAAAGCCCGGCCCCGTTCCCATCGGGCCAGTGAACGACACGATGGGAACGGCGGAGTTCGGCGAGGACTGCCTCGTGCTGAACATATATTGCAATACCAGCTGCACTGACAGCAAGAAGCCGGTCATGGTGTGGATTCACGGAGGCGGCTTCTGCGCCGAATCACAAGCGTCGCCCCTCTACGACCTTACCAGCATCGCCAAGCAGTGCCCCGACATCATATTCGTATCCATCGACTACAGACTCGGCTTCATGGGATTCATGAACTTCGAGCGGGTTCCCGGCGGAGAGAACTTCAAGGAGGCAGGCAACCTCGGCCTGCTCGACCAGCTTGAAGCCCTCAGATGGGTACAGAAAAACATCGCCGGATTCGGCGGCAATCCCGACAACGTGACAATTTTCGGCGAGTCGGCAGGCTCGGCAAGCGTCACGTTCCTCCCGCTCATCGACGGAAGCGAGGGACTCTTCAAGAGAATCATCGCCCAGAGCGCCAACATTGCCTATTGCGACACGATGGAGCACGGCATCCACGTCACGCAGAACTTCCTGTCCGTAACGGGCTGCCAGACCATGGACGAGCTGATGGAACTCACCACCGAGCAGCTTGTAGACGCCTACCTGAAGGCATACACCATCGACAAGAACTGCCTCCTCGGCGGCGCCAACTTCCCGCTCCTCGACGGCGTCACACTGCCCGAGGACCGAGCGGACATGTATAAGATGTGGGGAGATGAGAAGCGGGCCAAGATCGATATGATGATTGGGTCTAACCAGGACGAGATCAGGTACTTCGTTCCGTTTGAGGGCGGCGAAGAAGGCTTTCTCAACACGCTGAGGTGGATCACCAAGCGGGACCGCGCGCTGCTCAACGAGCAGGAGAAGGCCATGTACGACGAGTTCATGGCAACGCTCGCAAACGAAAGCGAAGGGAGCCGCTTGGAGCAATACTGCAACGACCTCAACTTCCGCGCTGGCAACACCAATATGGCCATCAGACACGCTGCCGCCGGTGGCAACACCTACATGTACTTCATCAAGAAGCCGGTGATAACCCCCGAGCTGGGTGCGATACACGCTGTCGAAATCACATACCTGTTCGACACTTGCACATTGGACCCGATGGGGAGCGAAAAGATCGTCGGGACCGACGAGTGCGAGTTCCGCCACGTCGCAAAGGAGATGTGGGCCAACTTCGCCCGGACGGGCAACCCCTCCACTGACAAATACGAATGGAAGAAGTTCACGGGTGACGACCGCCAGACGATGGTCTTCGACGATGCCATCGGCATGCAGAAGGATATTTTCGGAAGGCGGGAAGACCTGATGATGTCCTGGGCAGAGCGCCTTGGGAACGGGTCGTCCAAGAGGGTCTGCTAAATAACACTATGGAAAAATTACAGATGTGGACCAATTTCGCACGCTGCGGCAACCCGTCGACAGACAAGATCGAGTGGAAGGCGTACTCGGCCGACGACCAGAACGTCCTGGTCATCGCCGGACCAGGTGACATTCGTATCCAACATGACCTGCTGGCCGACCAGTACAAGGCCGTGCTCCCCTTGCTCGGCTACTACCAGTTCATGGACAAGTTCTTCACGCCCGGCTACCTTTTGGATATCCTCGCCGCGCGCAAATCAAAACAACAATAAAAACGAACAAACGAACAATCATGAAAGCAGATAAAATCATCAAAAACGCAAAAATCTTCACTTCAGACTTGAACAATCCACAGGCGACAGCCTTAGTGGTCAAAGACGGAAAATTTGTCTATGTGGGCGACGAGGCTGGCCTCGCAGCCTATGAGGGCGAAGTCACCGACATGGGCGGGAAGTTCATCATGCCCGGCATCTTTGACAGCCACGTGCACGTAACGCTGCCTGTAGGCTTCGCTTATGCCCCGGAGAGCGAACGCTTTGCCTGCAACGGCAAGCAGGAAGCCCTAGACTATATGGCCGACTATATTGGCAAGCATCCCGGCCAACAGTGCTATCGCTTCATCCTGGAGAAAAAGTTCTTGAATGGCGAGAATCTCACCAAAGAAGATTTGGACGCCATCTGCCCTGACGCGGAGCTACAGATCCAGGAAGGGGAGTTCCACAGCGTTTGGGTGAACTCCCGGGTACTGGAACGCCATGGCATTACCGACGAAACGCCGGATCCCGTTCCGGGGCTGAGCGTGTATGAGCGCAAGAACGGGAAGCTGACCGGCTACATCATTGAAGGCTCTGCGGAGGTGCGCATCGTCCTGGACGGTTCCATGGACCTCAGCGACGAGCAGATTGACGCCGCGCTCCAGTCCTGGATTGACTTCTCTGTCCGCAACGGCGTGTCGGCGGTGTTCGATGCCGGCATTCCCGGCTTCCCGGAGTTCCACGAAAAGGTGTACCAACGCCTGAAAGAGATGGACAAGCAGGGCAAACTGCCGGTCTATATTGACGGCTGCTATGTGATTGCCGCCAACTGGCAGGCGGAGGAAGGCCTCAGGGAACTCAAGCGTTTACGGCAGGAATTTGATACGGAGCACCTCAAGGTCCATACGATGAAGATTTTCATGGACGGCACCCAGAAGATTCACACCGCCGCCATGGTGACGCCATACGTGGATGTCGATGAGATGGGAGCCACCGCCTTCAACAAGGAGGACCTCGCCACCCTGATGGTCAAACTCAACGAGGAAGGTCTGGACCTTCACATGCACACCGTAGGCTCCGCAGCCTCCCGCGTGGCGCTTGACGCCGTGGAGCTGGCCCGGAAGGAAGTGGGCGACAAGTTCCGCATGCGGGTCACCTGCGCCCACTTGGAAGTGCAGGACGACGCGGATTTGGACCGCTTTGCCAAACTGGGCGTGATCGCGAACTTTACGCCCTGGTGGCATTCTGGTGACTACAGGCTATGGGCTTCCTGGCTGGGTGAGCCGCGGGCCCGCAAGCTGTTCCGCTGCAAGACGCTTTGGGACAGCGGCGCCCTGGTGACCTGGTCCTGCGACAACGTGGTCTTTGCTTTTGATCTCTGGAATCCCTATCTGGGTATGGAAGTGGGCATGACCCGCCATATCACGGAAAAGACCAATGCTCCTGATTTCACCAGAAGTGCCGAGGTACTTCCGCCCGAGGACGAGAGAATGAGCATTGAACAGATGCTCTTGGGCTACACCATCAACGGTGCCAAACAGCTGGGCATTGAGGCCACCAAAGGTTCCATCACGGCTGGAAAGGACGCAGATTTCTTGGTGTTCGACAACGACCTCCTCACGGCAGAGCACGAGGGCTTCAGCCGTAACATGCCGAAGGAAGTGTATTTCAGTGGAAAGAAAATGAAATGAACAAATAAGCCTAATTAAAAGACTATCAAACAATGAACAAAAATAATCCCATCGACTATTCCCAAAAAGCCAACTGGTACCAGATTCCGGAAGTTTGCAACAGGCGAGTGTGACACGGGCGTCATCATCACCTGGAACACCGAAGGTCCCAAGAACAGGGAGGTGAATGCCAATACCTGCATGTTGCAACCGGGTTCCATGAGCATCAACCCGCTGAACTGGAAACTGGACGATACTTACGCTCCAGCCAGCATGAACCTGGGTTCGCTCTTCCTGAACGAGAAAACCGGCGAGGTGGAGATGGGGGACATTGGCGCTGACGCGCAGGTATTCCCCGACCGAGGCGTGGTGGTGACGCATGCCAAGGGAGAGAAAATGACGGAAGAGAAGGCTGCGGTAGCCACGGCATTCTTTGGCCCGGACGGCCGCCATGGCGAGGATTACGCTCTCTTCTACAACAACATTAAAGAGAACGTGGCGAAGCGCATCGCAGCCTATAAGGCGAGTCGATAGAAACAGGTTTAACAAAGGATAACAAACATGAAGGCAGATCATATCATAAAAAACGCAAAAATCTTCACGGCGGACAAGGACAATCCGCAAGCGACTGCCATTGTCGTGAAGGATGGCAAATTCGTCTACGTGGGCGACGAGGCTGGCCTTTCGGCGTATGAGGGCGAAGTCACCGACCTCGGCGGGAAATTCATCATGCCGGGCATCATCGACACCCATGTGCATATCACGACAGGCACCGCATTCGAGTATGCTGATTTGGGCGTGTACGTCCCATGCAACAGCAAAAAGGAAGCCTTGGCTTTTATGTCGGAACATATCGCCAAAAACCCCGGACTGGAGCCTTACAGATTCATGTTGGAGCGCGCAGCCCTGAATGGAGAAGAACTCTTGAAAGAGGACCTCGACGCCATCTGCCCCGACAGCGGACTTGTGATTCTGGAAGGCGAAGCGCATAGCGTTTGGGTGAACTCCAAGATGCTCGCGCAACACGGCATCAACGACAACACGCCCGACCCCGTGCCCGGGCTTGCCTATTACGTGCGCAAGGACGGCCACGTGACCGGAAACGCCTTTGAATCGGCAAGCTGGCCCTTCCTCTTCGACCAATTGAGAAAGAGCCTGACCAATGAACAGATAGGGGCAGCGGTCTCGCGCTGGATCGATTTCTCCAAGGAATACGGCATAAGCGCTGTTTTTGATGCCGGATTCCCTGAGCACAACGACATCCACGAGCGGATCTACGCCTATATGCGCGATTTGGACAGACAAGGCAAATTGCCGGTTTACGTTGACGGATGCTATATCCTCACGAATCCGAAGAAGGTAAAGGAAGCCTTGGAAGAAACGAAGCGTTTCAACCGCGAGTTTACCACCGAGCACCTGAAGGTGCATACATTGAAGATTATGATGGATGGCACCTTGAAGATTGAGACTGCGGCAATGGTGACGCCATACGAAGACACCGGAGCGGCTGGAGCCACAACATTCACTGCCGAGGAAATCGCGGAAATCCTCAAGGAACTCAACAAGGCCGGACTTGACCTTCACGTGCATTGTGTCGGCGAACGCTCGTCGCGCGTGGTCCTTGACGGCGTTGAATTAGCCAAGAAGGAACTGGGCGACAGCTTCCGTGTGAAGGTCACCTGCTGCCATCTTTGGGTTCAGGACGACGCCGACCTCTCACGTTTCGCGGAACTTGGCGTGATTGCCAACTACACGCCCGCATGGCACAACGGAAACATGGGCTTGGGCTGCGAACCTTCAGAGTTCTGGCCCAACCTGATTGGCGAGAACCGCGCCAAGAAAATGTTCCGCAGCAAGACCGTCTGGGACAGCGGCGCACTGGTGACCTGGTCAAGCGACGACGTCGACTTCGGCGAGTTC
>Ga0310697_10000298_pt1 | contig 69684 bp, 43 predicted proteins | sample 172DNAGHGlowgp2_FD_203883 | JGI IMG/M metagenome (GOLD analysis project Ga0310697, IMG submission 203883) | Sheep rumen microbial communities from Palmerston North, Manawatu-Wanganui, New Zealand - 1728 DNA GHGlow gp2 (v2) (version 2) | ecosystem: Host-associated > Mammals > Digestive system >...
CCGTATGCCTGATATAATAAGCTGCCGTTCATATCTGATATGGTTGGGGAACCACAAAGATAATGAATTGGCGGCTTTTTCTATACTACTATATAAACTTGCCAACGCAATTCGGGGATGAACCATTAATAATACGGGATAGAGTTTCGTGTGCTGCGGGCAGAAAGGCTTAGCAGCACACTTATATGTGCTAAGCGTATTTGACGAGAGATTTTATATTTTAATTATAACCTAAGAAAAGTACTTAAGTATGAATCAAAACTTTGGAAAGACAGCTTTGCTTGCTGGTGCCTGTGCAATCGCAGGATTGTTCTGGACACCGAAGGCAATGGCTGATTCTGCTGTAAAATCCGTTCAGTCGGTTCAGCAGGACAGGAAAGTGACAGGTACCGTCGTGGATGCGATGGGTCCGGTGATCGGAGCCAGCATCTTAGAGAAAGGTACTAGTAATGGTACGGTTACCGATCTTGACGGTAACTACTCTTTAAGCTTGCAGCCAGGAGCTACTTTGGTGATCAGCTACATCGGCTACAAGACTCAGGAAATCAAGGTTGGCAACAACTCCCGCATTGACGTGACTCTGGAAGAGGACAACACCTCTCTGGAGGAAGTGGTAGTGGTTGGTTACGGTGTGCAGAAGAAGAAGTTGGTGACAGGTGCCACCGTTCAGGTGAAAGGTGAGGACATCGCCAAACTGAACACCACCAATGCTTTGACTGCCATGCAGGCATCAACTCCCGGTGTGCAGATCACACAGGCATCTGCCCAGCCAGGTCAGGGCTTTAAGGTAAACATCCGTGGTGTGGGTACCATGGGTACCTCCTCTCCGTTGCTGATCATCGACGGTATCTCAAGTGGTACTGCCGACGATGGCCTGAACGGTCTGAACCCCGCCGACATCGAAAGCATCGACGTGTTGAAGGATGCTGCATCTGCTGCCATCTACGGTGCCCGTGCTGCCAACGGTGTGATCCTCGTGACCACCAAGCAGGGCAAGGCTGGTAAGATCCAGGCTTCTTACGACGGATACGTAGGCTGGAGCAATCCTGCCAAGCGTCCTGCCACGCTGAACGCCAATGAATATATGCAGATTATTAATGAACTGAACTTTAATACTACTGGTAACGCTGTCAAGTGGAACTCTATCGTTCCACAGTCCGTTATCGACAAGGTGAATGCCGGATGGGAAGGCACCGACTGGTTCGAGGTCTATCGCAACAAGAATGCCATGCAGTTCAACCACTCTTTCAGTCTGACGGGTGGTAGCGAGCGTTCCAAGTTCGCCATGGGCTTGAACTATACTTCCAACAACGGTACGTTCGGTGGTGACAAGGCTCCGCAGTACAAGCGCTACGGTGCGCGTATCAACTCCGAGCATGTGTTGCTGAAAGGCAGCAAGCACGATGTCATCACCATCGGTGAGAATATCTCCTTCTGGTATAACACCCGTAGCGGTCTCTCCGAGGGTAACGGCTACTGGAACTCTATCCAGCCGGTATATATCGCCTCTCCGCTCGTGATGCCTTACGGCGAAGACGGTTCATTGAACAGCTATGCACAGAACTCCACGGGCTATAGCGGTCAGATGTGGTCGAACCCGTTGCAGGGTCTGAATGCCGGACAGTTCAATTCAACGCAGAAGAACCGCGACTTCGGTGTCGGTGCTACCTTCTTCTGGATCATCGAGCCGATCAAGGGCCTCCGCTATCGCGGATCGTTCAACACTGGCTTCAGCTCACACACCGACCGCAGCTATGGCCGTCCGTTCTCGATGAACCAGAGTTCTTCTTCAGGTGCTTATTCTGTTAGCCTGAGCTCCAGCGACGGTGGCAGTTTCTCTGTGGATAACACCCTTACCTACGTTCTCCCCGTATTGGCGAAGAATGCCATCGACGTGATGATCGGTCAGTCGTTCGAGAAGACTCAGTGGGGTCAGAGCCTCTCTGTTGGTACTCAGGCTATGGAAGGTGATGAGAAGTCAATGGTTCACCAGGGCATCTACCAGTGGCCTTCTAACTACGCCTCTTCACAGATCAGCTCTTTCAGCGGCGCTCCTTGGGGTGACAGCTCTTTGGCTTCCTTCTTCGGTCGTATCAACTGGAACTACGATGAGAAATACATGGCCACCTTCACCATGCGTGCCGATGGTTCTTCCAACTTCGCCCGCGGTCATCGCTGGGGTTACTTCCCCTCAGTGTCTGCAGGTTGGGTGGTTACAGGCGAGAAGTTTATGGAGTCCACAAGAAGTTGGCTGGATTATTTCAAGATCCGTGCCAGCTGGGGACAGAACGGTAACTGTGCTATTCCTAACTTCCAGTATCTGGCCACCATCTCTTATTCTCCGACAGACTATGCCGACTATGCTTACAAGTTCGGTAGCTCGATGGCTCAGACTTTGTCACAGACAAGCTATGCTCCGGGTGCCTTCGCAGACATCATTCCTAACGAGGACATCACTTGGGAGACCTCTGAGCAGCTGAACATCGGTTTCGATGCACGCTTCCTCAACGGTAAGCTTGGTTTGAATTTCGACTGGTATAAGAAGACCACGAAGGACTGGCTGATCCTGGCTCCCGCTCCATTAGTACTGGGTACCAATGCTCCTTACATCAATGGTGGTGACATCGAGAACAAGGGTATTGAGGTGGCTCTCTCCTGGAATGACCAGATTGGAAGCGACTTCCGCTATCGCGCCAACGTGAACTTTGCTACCAACAAGAACGAGGTGACTCGTATTGCCAACGAGCAGGGTATCATCAACGGTCAGGAGCATGCTCTCTTCCAGAACTCTTCTTACGCTTCCCGCGTTCAGGTGGGTCATCCTATCGCATACTTCTACGGTATGGACTACGAGGGTATCTGGCAGAACCAGGCACAGATCGATGCAGCCCGTGCAGCAGGCAAGGCCGTGCGTGCAGATGCACAGCCCGGTGATATGATCTGGACCGACTATGACGGTGACGGCGTGATCAACTACGACCTCGATCGTCATGAGATCGGTAACCCGCATCCTGACTTCACTCTCGGTGTAACCCTCGGCTTCGACTGGAAGGGTCTCGACTTCTCAGTAACCGGTAGCGGTCAGTTTGGTATGCAGGTGATGCAGTACTTCCGTACCGCTCAGCTCGCCAACCCGTATGATAACTACACTCAGGATATCTTCGATCGCTGGCACGGTGAGGGCACCAGCAACACGCAGCCCCGTCTTATCCTGGCCGGTGACAACAACCAGTGGGTATCTACACGCTACATGCAGGATGCAGACTTCTTCCGTATCCAGAACATCACGTTGGGTTACGACTTCAACAAGATCTGGAAGAGCAGTCCATTCCAGCAGCTGCGCCTCTATGTACAGGCTCAGAACCTCTACACCTTCACAGGCTATACCGGTGTTGACCCCGAAATCGGATCAAGCGGTGGTAAGGATTCTTGGGCACGTGGTATTGACGTAGGTCTCTATCCTACCTCACGCACCTACCTCGTTGGTGTGAATATTAAGTTCTAATTATAATATATAATATAATAAGGAATATAAGAATATGAAAAAGATATTAACCATAGCCGCAGCTGCCGTGTTCGCATTGGGCTTCACCTCTTGCGAAGATCAGCTCGACTCAATCAATTATACGAAGCAGGATACCGGAAACTTCCCTGCTACATCTGATGATGTGGTGAGCGAGTTGAACGGTGTGTATTCTGTGCTCAACGGTTTTGTTACTACTCCGTTGCAGATGCCTTATATGGTGTGGAACTTGATGTCCGACGACTGTAACGGTGGTGGCGGTACGGGTGATACCGAGTCACATGCCGTAGGTCATATCACGACCAACAACGAGAATCTCTATCAGGATGCATGGAAGCATGTGTATGAGGGATTGAACCGTGCCAGTACCATCATCTACTCCATTGACAATGTGGAGTGGGCTGATCAGAGTGAGCGCGATCAGCTGCTCGGTGAGACCTTGTATATGCGTGCTTTCTATATGCTTTGGGGAACGCAGATGTTCGGTAACATCCCTGCTTACTGGCAGGCTGGATGTCCTACTCCGTGCCCGCAGCAGGATGCAGAGACCGTGATCTATCCCCATATCATGGGTGACCTCGTTCAGGCTGCTTCGCTGATGACGAAGAAGACTCAGGGCGACGGCCATGCCACCAGGTATGCCGCAGAGGCTCTCTTGGCCCGTGCCTATATGTTCTATCAGGGCTTCTATAAGAAAGCTGGTGAGCTGGCTTCTGCCAACTTGGCTCCTGTAACGGTTATCACTCTTGATGGTGAGCAGGAACTGACCAAGGACCAGGTGGTGAAAGGCTTAGAGGATGTGATCAACAATGGTGGCTACAGCTTGATTCCACACTTCCAGGAACTCTGGCAGTACACCAACGAGTTCACTGTAGAGGACTATAACTACACCAAGGGCCAGGGCTTGAAGTTCGCCGGTAACGGTAATGCCGAGCAGATCTTCCAGATCCAGTTCATGAACTGCCAGTCGTGGAACGGTACTACGGGTATGGGTTACTGCAACCAGCTGTCACTCTATGTGGGTCTGCGTTGTGATGACGATGCCGCAGGTGCTATAAACCCCAATACGGGTAATACCTATTTCAATGGTCGTGAGAACACCTTCCCCTTCGGACAGGGTTGGGGACAGGGTACTGTTCAGGCTACTTTGTGGGATGACTGGAGCGATGCCGACCCGCGTAAGGCTGCTTCTATCTGTGATGCTCCTAACGAGTTGGAGCACTTTGTATTCACTACGAGTTGTACGGAGGATGCCGGTTACTATAACAAGAAACTCATGCCTGTGACAACGATGCAAGCGAACTGGGATTCCTATACGGGTGCCGGTCCCTACACTTGGTGGGATGTGGCTGATCCGGATAACTACCAGGGACCGAAGAACGAAAACTGTATGCAGGGATCGCATTTCTGCGACATTACGTTGATCCGTCTGGCCGACGTGATGCTGATGCACTCTGAGCTGACAGGTACAGCCGATCAGATGAATAAGGTGCGTGCCCGTGCCGGTCTCCCTGCTACTACATACTCCTGGCAGAACATCAAGAACGAGCGCCGCTTCGAGTTGGCTTTCGAGGGTGTTCGCTTCAACGACCTGCGTCGCTGGTCGGGAATCAATGGTGGTGAGAGCTGCGAGGCTGCTGTAGCACTGGAGAGACAAAACGGATCAAAGGTGAACTACTGCGGCACATGGACTAAGATGAAACATGCCACCTCTTCTTGGGCTAAGCGTTATGCCGAGACCGACGGTTTCCTCCAGATTCCTACTTCTCAGATTGAACTCGCAGGTGATGAGGAAGTGCTGAAACAGAATCCGGGCTGGGGTAGCAGTGCTTCTGATGCCCAGATGTCGGGTACACCGGTTTATTAATTCATGATCTAAAAAGAATATAGCAATATGAAGAAAACAATATTTTTCCTGATGGCAGCAGCAGGCATCCTTACGGCTTGCGATCCCAGTCAGAGCGAGAAAGACTTTGATCCGGTGTCATTGGCTGCCAATGATGTAGATGGAGCCATTACCATCACCCAGACAGATGCGAACGGCAGTCCTGCCGCTGATGGTAACTACTTTACTTATACGACCAATCCCGCAACGATGGTGTCGGTTTTCAATTATCTGAGTGACGGTTCTGAGAACCAGCTTGCCCGTGGCTTTAGTGGCTCATTTTCCATTAAACCCAAGCGTGGCTCTGATCCCAATCAGACTTTCTATGTTCGTTTCGTCAACTCGGATAACTCTGAGGTGATCCTGACCAAGACCTACAATGTATATGTTCAACAAGAACTGGATCCGGAAATCCGTCTGCTCGCCAGCGATGCCTACGGTAAGAAGATATGGAAGTGGGATACTTCTATCACTGGTGCTTTCTGGGGCAATATGGGTTATCAACCCGGTGACGGTGCATCGGTTGGCCTGACTGGCAACGGCCAGTGGTGGGGTATGACCAGCGATGAGGATTTTGCTGGTCAGCTACAGCACTCTCATGATGGTGCTTACCACGGAGAAGGCCTGAATGCATGGATGGAATTCTCAGACGAGGGTATCTCTACCTGTTACAATGAGAATGGTGAAGCCTATATGTCAGCTCCTTTTACGGTAACAGAATATAATCCTAATGCCGAGTGGCGCAAGGGTTGGCTGAATACCACAGCTATTCTCTGGCCGTATGAGATTAATTCTGGAGGCAATGTTCCCGGCAAGTACGAGATCGTTTACTTGACTGCTGATAAGATGTGTCTGGTATATCCAGATGGAGGTAGTCAAGGTTCTTGGGGTGAGGCCACATTCTGGCACTTCTGTAGTAACAGTGATATTGAAGGTATGGCTGTCGGCTATGGTAAGGATGCTTCAAAGGACTGGACCTGGGATCCCTCTGTGACGGGTGCTGTCTGGGGTAACATGGGCTATCAGCCTGGTGATGGCGCTTCTGTCGGTATGACAGGTAATGGTCAGTGGTGGGGTTGTACCAGCGAAGAAGACTTCGCAGGTCAGCTCCAGCACTCCAATGACGGTGCCCTCCACGGTGATGAGTCTTTCGATGCTTTCTTCACACTCGATGGAGAAGGTAATATTACTCGTCATGCAGGTGACGGTAGTGTGATTAACAAGGGTACTTTCTCAATCGATAAAGTGGATGGTGACAGTTGGAAGGTTGCGACCCTCAATACATCAGCAGGTACTATCCTTTGGCCGTTTGAGATTAACTCAGGTGGTAATATGCCAACGTGGTTCGATGTTGTATATCTGACAGGTGACAAGATGACCCTTGTTTATCCTGATGGCGGTAGTCAAGGTTCTTGGGGTGAGGCTTCCTTCTGGCACTTCAAGGCAAAGTAAATTCTTTGGTTATTGAAATTATAAAACTCTGGACGATCGCCCTGCAGCAACACTCGCTGCGGGGCGATTTCTTGTTGGCCATGACTTATTCAGCAAAGTTGAGCATGCGAACGGTTGCACAATACGCTACGATAAGGATCTGACGGCTGCTTAGGGTATGCAGATTTGCCATTTGAAAGTGTGCAGATGTGATGCGTGAAATCTGCACAACCTGTGCACAACATGAGCGGTAAATCTGCACACTTTGTGCAAAGGGCTTGCACAACTTGTGCAAAGGTTCTGCATTCTTTGTGCAAAAGGCTTGCACACAATGTGCAAGAGTCTTGCCCTTTTCCTGTCTCCTGCTTCTTGTCTCGCTCCCATGTGTCCAAAACCGTTTTTCAAGAAAATGCTATCATCTACCATGTTGCTACCACCATTTGAAAACCCCTTTGTTCAAAGGCGGTTTAAGACGTGGATGGTAGCATGGAGGCAAAAATGCAAAATAAAGAATATGCGAGAACAGGGTATCTCCGCCATGAAGGTAATAATCCCTCTAAACGTTTGGCAGTTACAAATAAAGTTTGTACTTTTGCAGCAAACATTTCGTTTATACGAAAGCAGATGTATTTTAACAATACTGACCCCACCCCTAACCCCTCCCCTACAAGGGAGGGGAACTGCTCAAGTATGAACCGCATGGCACTCCCCTACAAGGGAGGTGAACTGCTCAAGTATGAAACGTATGGCACTCCCCTACAAGGGAGGGGAACTGCTCAGGTATGAGCCGCATGGCATTCCCCTGCAAGGGAGGGGAACTGCTCAAGTATGAACCGTATGGCATTCCCCTACAAGGGAGGGGAACTGCTCAAGTATGAACCGCATGGCACTCCCCTACAAGGGAGGTGAACTGCTCAAGTATGAAACGTATGGCACTCCCCTACAAGGGAGGGGAACTGCTCAGGTATGAGCCGCATGGCATTCCCCTGCAAGGGAGGGGAACTGCTCAAGTATGAACCGTATGGCATTCCCCTACAAGGGAGGGGAACTGCTCAAGTATGAACCGCATGGCACTCCCCTCCCTTGTAGGGGAGGGGTTAGGGGTGGGGTCAGTAACTATAGCTATATAAAAGTCAATTACAAAGACCTAAGGAAAAGGTTTCCTGAACGTTACGATAAAGATGAGGAAAGTGTTTGGACGATATGGCAAAATAGGTCTGTCGGTACTCTTGGGTATCGGCATTTTCCTGTTTTGGTATATCGGATACCCCCACGCTTTGTCATATCAGGAACAATACCAGCTTTTCTTGTGGACAGGCGATTACTTCTGGGAGCGTGTCAGATTGCCCGGTGGCTTGGCCGACTGGCTCGGTGAGTTCATCGTGCAGTTTTTCTATGTAGAGTGGTTGGGGGCCTTGCTGTTAGCGGTCTTGTTTGTTGTCATCCAACGTCTCGCCGCCCGTCTTCTCCCCCCGTCGTGCTACCTGCTGAGCCTTCTCCCCGTAGCTTTTTTATGGTGGCTCATGGGCGACATTAACGTCTTGGTATCCTTTCCCGTATCTGTTGCACTCTCCTTGGCATTGGCCTGCATCCGCCTGCCTCGGTCTTTCAGTTGGATAGATGTCGCCATCGTCCCTCTTGCCTATTGGCTCATAGGACCGGCCGTCTGGCTGTATGTACTGCTTCGTGTCCTCCAGCTCGGATGGAAACATCTTTGGTTGGCAGGATGGCTCTTGTCGGTATTGCTGGCAGCCTATCACTGGGTGTTGCCGCAGTGGCCCCTGCAGCAGGTGATGACGGGTCTTTCGTATTACCGTATTCCTTTGATGTACCCACAACTCTCGGGTTATGAGAAGGAGACGTACGAGCTGATCCGATTGGATTATTTAGTGCGGAACGAGCGATGGGATGAAGTAGTGAAACGAGCAAGGGAGATAACGGTTCGTACGCCTTTCTGGTCAAACTGCGTGAACCTGGCATTAGCAGAGAAGCGGCTCCTTGCTGATAACATGTTCGATTTCTATCAGAGTGGGGAAGATGCGTTGGTCATGCCCCGGACAAGAGACCTCACTTCCATGCTGCCCTCTGCTGAGGCTTTCTGGCGACTGGGGCTTATCAATTCTGCACAGCGTTATATGTTCGATACACAGGAATCGATCCTAAACGGACGAAAGAGTGGACGGTGCACGAAACGCATTGCCGAGTGTATGATTGTGAATGGTCATTATGCCCCGGCACGGAAGCAACTCGGACTGTTGAAGAACTCCCTGTTCTACAGGAACTGGGCCGAAGAGGCCGAGACCTTGTTGGGAGACGAGGCAACGATCAATGCGCATCCTGTCTATGGCAAGTTGCGCAAGTTGAGATACAAAGACGATTTCCTTTACAACTATGAGGAGATTGACAAGATGTTTGGATTGCTGTTCATCAATAATCCTGAGAACAGGATGGCTCTTGACTACCTTATGGGTGAGCTGCTCCTGAAAGGAAACATCCAGAGTTTTCAACAGTATATGGGATGGGTGCAGCAGTATGGTGGCTACCGCCAGATGCCCCTCGGCTATCAGGATGCCATGCGGTGCATCCAGATGCAAGGCAATGTGCCGGGCTCGCCGTATGCCGGCTATGTGCAGCGGATGATGCGGGAAGGAGTGAAGAGTGAGGAGTGAAAAGTGAAGAGTGAAGAGTGAAGAATGAGGAGTGAAGAGTGAGGAGTGAAGAATGAAGAGTGAAGAATGGAGAGTGAAGAATGAAGGAAGGTAATATATATAATAAGGTGTCGAAGACTTGTAGGCGTTACAAGACATTGCTGATGGCAGCGGTAGTTGTCATCATAGTCGTTGTTTGTGGCAGCCGGTTCATCCCTTTCCACTCTTCACTCTTCACTCTTCACTCTTCACTCCTCACTCTTCACTCTTCACTTTCCAAGACAGTAGATGCGCTCCCCGAGATTTATCCTGACTATATCGGAGTGACGATCCCTGCAGGAATAGCTCCGCTCGACTTCAATATGGCTGATGAGTCAATTGGCAGCATGGCAGTGGAGGCAAGAGGAAGCAAGGGCGGCGAGATCCGTACACAGGGCGAGTGGGCTGATTTTGATGTTGACGACTGGCATGAGCTGACCATGCAGAACAGGGGAGGAAAGATCACCATGACAGTCTATGCCAAGAAAGACGGGGAGTGGGTGCAGTATAAAGATTTCGATATCTACGTGAGTGAATATTCCCTTGACGACTGGGGACTGACCTACCGGCGCATCAAGCCTGGATATGAGGTGGGTGGTGACATCGGCATCTATCAGCGGGATCTTCACACCTTCTCTGAATATGCTATCCTTACGGAAACATTACTCCCTGGACGATGCTTCAACTGTCATACCCAGAACCGTACCTATCCGAACAGAATCACCTTGCAGATCCGTGGTGAGGGCGGAGGCACGATGATCCAGAAAGACGGACGACAATACTGGTTAGAGACCAAGACCGATTCCACCAAGGCAGCAGGATCCTATTCCTATTGGCACCCACAGGGTGACTATTGCGCCATGGCTGTCAACTCCGTCCATCAGAGTTTCTTCGTGGGGAAAGGTCAGCGTATCGAGGTGTATCACCGCTTCAGTGATGTGGAGGTGCTGGATACCCGTTCGAACGAACTGATCCTGTCACCCCTGTTGCGCACAGCCGACCTGGAGATCTTCCCAGCCTTCTCGCATGATGGGAAATGGCTCTACTACAGCAGTTCCAAACCTTGCCGGGTGCCGGCAGAGTATGAGAAAGTAAAATGCTCTCTGTGTCGCATCCCCTTCGATGGCAAGAGTGGACGGTTCGGGGAGTCGGTAGATACGTTGCTCAACGGACCGGCAACGGATCGCAGCTATGTGTTGGCTCGACCGTCATACGATGGTCGGTGGCTGATGTATTGTGTGGCCAGCAGAGGAAACTTCCCGGTATGCGAGAATGATGCCGACCTGTGTCTGATGGATCTGCGTTCCGGAGAAACACGCTTGCTCGATGAGGTGAACAGCGACCAGAGTGAGAGTTTCCATAACTGGAGCGAGAACAGCAAGTGGTTCGTGTTTACAAGTAAACGGGAGAACGGAATGTATGCACAGCTCTTCCTGGCCAGTATCGGTGAGAACGGGCAGGTGACGAAGCCCTTCCTTTTACCGCAGCGTAACCCTAAGAAGTTCTATCATGAGATGATGGACTCCTATAACGTGCCTGATTTCACCAAGACGAAGGTGAAGGTTGATACGCACGAGGCTTACAGACAGGTGTTCGGAGGACAAAGGGAGAAGGTGAAAATAAAAGAGGGAGCCCACCCCGACCCTCCCAAAGGGAGGGAGAAAGGACAGGTGATTGGTACTTCGTCCAATTAGTAGAGTAATAAAACATCAATTCGTCTAATTCGTAGAGTGAGATGAAACCGATTTGCTCAATATGTAAAATGAATAACAAGATATAGAAATGAAAAAGATGCTAACATGCTTGATGACGGTGGCAGTCGTAGGACTGTTCTTCGGTTGTCAGAAAACAAATGATGGAAAGTGTATCGTTGAAGGTGTGGTAAATGGTGAACAGTACGAGGGGAAACGGGTGTTCCTTGTGCCGTTGACGGGTCCGGCTACTGCTGAGACCGTCGATTCCATGGAAATAACCAATGGTAAGTTCCACTTCGAACCAGATTCCTTGCAGATGTACAAGGTCTTACTTGACTACCACTACCGGTTAGGATTGGAGACGGTACTCTTGGTGGGAGAGCCGGGCACGATCAAGGTGGTACTCGACAGCGTGAGTCATGCAACCGGTACACCGCAGAACGATTCCTTGGATCATTGGAAAACCCTCACCGAGATACATAATCACCAGATGCTCCTGATGGGCAAGACTATCCAGAATCTGACGGGAAGGGGTGACACGGTGCAGGCCGCTTCCATGAAACAGCGTGCCGACAGCTTCCATTTAGTGTATAAGAACAGCACACGTGCCTTAGCAGAGAATTTGAAGGAAGGACCGCTCCATGAATTCCTGAAAGGACTCTATCCCCTTACCTACAAACGGAAATATCCCGATGGACGAATCGTCTTGATGAATGCGGATACCAATGAGGAGATAGAGGAAGTAAAGAACTGAAGATTTGAAGGGCTGAAGAATTGAAGGACTCAAAGGTGAAGATCAAACAATTGCTATATAAACATGCCGAATGGTTGCTGACACTGGCATTCGGCGTGGCGGTATTCCTGTTCTGGCGATACCGTTATCCTTTTGCGCTTACCTATCAAGAGCAGTTCCAGCTGTTCCTGTTCGATGGTGAATACCTGATGGAACGACTGAGAGAGCCGGGGGGCGTGGCGAGGTATGTCGCGGAGTTCCTCGTGCAGTTCTATAACCATGTCACTTTGGGTGCCGTGATCTTAGCTTTGCTCCTCATGTTGGTGCAACAACTGACTTGGTTGTTGATGAAGTCTTGCTCTCATACCTCACCTCTCACCTCTCATTATGCCTTCAGTTTCATTCCTTCCGTCATGCTGTGGTACTCCTTGGGTGATGAGAGTGTGCTGCTGACGTATGTCGTAGCATTGGTGATGGCTCTGGGTATGATGGTAGTGTGGACGAAAAAGATGAAGGGCGGCAGGATCGTTCAGGGGGTGGCGGCTTTGGTTGTGATCCCCATCGCCTATTGGCTTACCGGTCCGATGGTCTTGCTGGTAGCATTATGGGTCTTTCCGCTTTCGATCATCTACGCTTTGGCCCTGATATTGCTGAGTGCACACTTCCTGCCGTTCCCCACGATGAGGGTGATGTGTGGCATCAGCTACTACCGTTTCCCTGTCACACTGCCTTACCTGCTGATGGTGATCCCCGTGGTGACCTATGTGATTGTCCGATTCGCTCACAGAATACCAAAGGCGAAGTCGTGGGTTTCGGTTGCGGAAGTTGTGGTGCTGATCGGTCTTGTCGGATTCGTTGACAAGGGCTTTAATGCCAAGAAATATGAACTGTTAGAATATGATTACTTGGTTCGGCTCAACGACTGGAGAAGTATCATTGCCAAAGCGGAAAAACATGCACCCGATCTGCCGATGAGCGTGGGGGCTACAAACCTGGCACTGGCTATGACCAATCAGTTAGGTGAACGTGCCTTTGACTTCTTCCAGCGAGGAAGGGAAGGACTGCTGCCCCGTTTTGAAAGGAACTTCACGACGGCACAGCTCACGGGGGAGATCTATTTCCACCTGGGACTGATCAATACAGCCCAGCGCTTTGCTTTTGAGTCGATGGAGGCGTTGCCCAACTACAATAAGAGTGCACGGTCGGTGAAACGACTGGCAGAGACCAACCTGATCAACGGACAGTATGAGGTGGCAAGGAAGTACCTGAAGATGTTACAGAAAACGATCTTCTACCGTCCGTGGGCTCAACGTATGATGGCACTGCTCGGCGATGAGAAAGCGATTGATGAACATCCGCTCTACGGCTGGTTGCGAAAGGCAAGGATCCAAGACGATTTCTTGTTCAGTGAGGATGAACTGGATAAGATCTGCGGACAGCTCTTCCTGCACAACCAGCAGAACCAGATGGCAGTGCAATACTTGCTGATGGCACCGCTTCTCGACAAAAATATCCAGAACTTTATGACGTATGCACAGGTGGTGCAGAGTTCCATCAACTATAATCCCCGTGCTTGCCAGGAGGCCATCGCCTTTGCTTTTATGCAACAGCGTCAGCAACCGCCGCAAGGGGTGGTCAGTCCGATGGTGCTGCAGCGGATGAATGAGTTTGCGCGTGTCTATTCAGGTTCTAAGAGCTCTCCTGAGTTGATGCGGTTCAAGAACACGGTATGGTATTACTTAACGGCTGGGAAATAATTATTTTAGAGAGAAACATGAAGAATGAATGTATCCGAGTAGGCGCATTAGCGGGCAGAAGACTTGCTACCGCCATGGTAACGGTGATGGGATGTTGGCTGTTGTGGTCTTGTGCTTCAGGACCAGAGAATCCTGTGCCGACAGACCAGCTGCCGAAGATCTATCCCGACTATGTGGGAGTGACAATACCAACGGGTATTGCCCCGCTGAACTTCAACCTGATTGATGAGGAAATCGATCAGGTGGATGTCGTCGTCAAAGGATCGAAAGAGGGCGAGATCCACGCACAGGGTGACTACGCCGACTTCGATGTGGATGATTGGCATCTGCTGACGGAGCAGAACAAAGGTGGTCAACTGGTTTTTTCTGTCTGTGCGAAGAAAGACGGACAATGGGTCAAGTATAAGGATTTTACCGTCCGTGTCAGTCAGTATGCACTCGATGAGTGGGGACTTACCTACCGCCGCATCGCACCGGGCTACGAGGTATATAGCAAGATGGGACTCTACCAACGTGATCTCTCTAACTTCGAGGAGTATGCCATCATCGAGAATACACAGGTACCGGGAATGTGCGTGAACTGCCATAGCAGCGCACAGACCGATCCTTCAAAGTTTGTCTTCCATATCCGTGGCGATCATGGGGCAACCTTGTTCCAGATAGACGGGAAACGGGAACTCCTCAAAGCAAAGAACGATCTCTTAGGCGGTTCCATGGTATATCCCTATTGGCATCCGTCGGGCGAATATTGTGCTTTCTCCACCAACCAGACCCGACAGGGCTTCCATATCGCCCATCAGAACCGTATCGAGGTGTTCGACCTCTCGTCTGATATCTTAGTATATCATCCGGCTACCCATGAGGTGCTTACCGATTCTTTGATCAGCACAAAGGACTGGTCGGAGAACACACCGGTGTTTTCTCCGGATGGAAAGACCCTTTATTTCATGACTTGTAAGCAACAGGAATACCCTGCCCACTATCAAGATGAGCAATACAACCTGTGTAAGATCGATTTCGATCCTGCCAAGGGAACATTCGGAGAGAAGGTGGACACCATCTTCAATGCCGTGAAGAGTGGGAAGAGCCTGACGTGGCCGCGCCCGTCATACGATGGGAAGTATATCCTTTTCACACTGATGGATTATGGCTATTTCTCTATCTGGCACCAGGAGAGTGACCAGTGGCTGCTTGACTTGCGGACAGGTGAGGCACGTCCCCTAACCGAGATCAACAGCAACCGTGCCGATAGCTTCCATAACTGGAACGTGAACTCTCGCTGGATCGTCTTCACCAGTAGGAGGGGAGACGGACTCTACAGTCATCTCTACCTGTCATGCATCGACGATCAGGGACACTTCTCCAAACCTTTCCTCTTGCCACAGCGTAATCCTATGAAATACTACGACTCTTCGTTGTACTCATTTAATACACCCGACTTCACCAAAACCAAGGTGTCGTTCGATGCTTACCATGCCGGTAAGGAGATCCTTTCGAACGACCGGGTGGAAACAACGGTGAAGAACACAGCAAAGGACAGTGATTAGATATTTGGGGCATTGTGCCCGATAGTTTTCAAAGCTACACCTTCATCTCTCTTCTCCTTGGAAAGATGAAGGTGTAATTTGTACAATAATTGTCTTTTTTTTGCAAATTCTTGTACTTTTTTTGTCTGATAAAGAGGAAAAACAAGTAAAAAAGTAAGGAAAAAGGAAAAAATTTTAGAAAGATTGTTGTTAATTAAATAAAATCGTTTATCTTTGCAAACCAGAATGTCTAAGTAGTTTTGCAAATCGTTTTTATCCTCTTAAGGAAGAACGCGCTTAGAGGAGTAACTATAAACCATAATCTTTATGAGAACAAACAACACCGGATAGATTACACATGCTGCGAGTCAAGCGACTTGGCAGCATACCTTTGTTTGCGTTTAGTATGCGAATAATACTTGAAACATAGAATCATTTACTCATTTCAATAACCAAAGAAAAGTACTTAAGTATGAATCAAAACTTTAGAAAGACAGCGCTGCTATTTGGTGCCTGTGCAATCGCAGGATTGTTCTGGACACCGAAGGCAATGGCTGACTCTGCTGTGAATACCGTTCAGTCGGTTCAGCAGGACAGGAAAGTGACAGGTACCGTCGTGGATGCGATGGGTCCGGTGATCGGAGCCAGTGTCTTGGAGAAAGGTACTAGTAATGGTACGGTTACCGATTTGTCAGGTAACTACTCTTTGAGCGTGAAGCCAGGTGCTACCCTGGTTGTCAGCTACGTTGGCTTCAAGACCCAGGAAATCCGTGTGGGCAACAACAGCCGTATTGACGTTACTCTGGAAGAAGACAACACCAACCTCGATGAGGTTGTGGTCATCGGTTACGGTGTGCAGAAGAAAAAGCTGATCACCGGTGCTACCGTTCAGGTGAAGGGTGAGGACATCGCCAAGTTGAACACCACCAACGCACTCGAAGCTATGCAGTCAAGCACTCCTGGTGTACAGATCACCCAGAGTTCTAGTCAGCCTGGTAAGGGATATAAGGTTTATATCCGTGGTATCGGTACTACTGGTAACTCCGCACCTCTATATGTAATCGATGGTGTGGCAGGTGGAAACCTTGACGGTATTAACCCTGCTGATATAGAGAGCATCGACATTTTGAAGGATGCTGCTTCCGCTGCCATCTACGGTGCCCGTGCAGCCAATGGTGTGATCCTCGTGACAACCAGGCAGGGTAAAGTTGGTAAAATTGAACTTACCTACAATGGCGCTTTCGGCTGGTCTAACGCCTATAAGCGTCCTCAGCTCCTCGATGCTAAGCAGTATATGACAATCATTGATGAGTACACCTTCAATACTTCTGGTCAGAAGATGGACTGGGCTGGTTATGTTCCCGCGGACATTCTTAATAAGGTGGCTAACGGTTGGGAAGGCACAGACTGGTGGAAGGCTTTCGAGAATAAGAATGCTCTTCAGCAGAACCATTCTGTAACCCTGACTGGTGGTACTGACCGTTCTAAGTTCGCCATGTCTTACACCTATACTGGTAACGACGGTATCATGGGTGCTGAAAAGGCTTCTTACTACAAGCGTCACACCATCCGTGTCAACAGCGACCATGTGCTCTTAAAGGCCAAAGATTTCGATGCCATTACCATCGGTGAGAATATCTCTATTGGTTATAACAGAAGCCACGACCTGGCAGAGGACGGTATGTACTGGAGCTATATCCATAGCCTGCTTCAGACTTGTCCGCTCGTGCCACAGTATGCTGACAATGGTGATATCTATTATTATCAGGATTTTGACGGTACTGTTAAATATGGTAGTGGCTGGAATGCTTCTTTGTTCAGCAACCCATGGGAGAACCTCGCAAAGGGTGGTTTCAACTCGATGGCAGAGAGCCGCAGCATCAATACAAGTGCAACTGCTTTCCTTACCATCCAGCCTATCAAGGGACTGAGGCTCCGTTCCCAGTTCAACTATAACTGGGGTTCAGGCGCATATCGCAACTATGGTGAGCCACGTTCTTCTGGTTATGGAAATGCCACATCTGTTGTTTATAGTGTAAGCCAGAACGCCTGGCTGAATTCTTCATGGTCTGTTGAGAATACCCTTACCTACGATCTTCCTATTTTGAATGGTCACAAGATCAGTGCCATGGCAGGTCAGACCTACCAGAGCAGTGCTTGGAGTGTAAATATCGGTGGATCCAACAAGGTTAATTATGGTGATCAACTCGCAACACTGAAGGGTTGGGATTCAGCATACTTGTCGAATATTAAGGTGATTAATGCAACCGATGTAACTCTTACCGGTTCCCCGAACGACGAAGAGTATCTCGCTTCTTGGTTCGGTCGTGTGAGTTGGGACTGGAAAGAGACCTATATGGCTACCGCAACTGTACGTTATGATGGTTCAAGTATCTTTACCGATGGTAAGCGCTGGGGTGTATTCCCCTCTGTATCTGTAGGATGGGTTGTAACTAATGAGCCTTTCATGCAGAGTTCAAAGAACTGGATGGACTTCTTTAAACTGCGTGCTTCTTGGGGTCAGAACGGTAACTGCTCTATCTCTAAGTACCAGTATCTGGCAACGATTGCTCTGTCTGGTGAGGCTGGCGACAGTGGTTATAAGTTTGGTTCTGACTTGGCTACTTCTGTTGCAGGTACTCCGAATACTGGTGCATATGCCAACATCGTACCGAATCCTGACCTTACTTGGGAGACATCTGAGCAGCTTGACTTCGGTTTCGACGCTCGTTTCCTCAACAGCCGTTTGGGTGTAAACTTCGACTGGTATAAAAAGAGCACAAAGGATTGGCTGATCGGTGGTAACCTGCTTGCTATCTATGGTACCAACCCCGCTGCTATCAATGGTGGTGACGTTGAGAATACTGGTATTGAGATTGCTCTTTCTTGGGATGACAAGATTGGCAAAGACTTCCGTTACAATGTTGGCGTGAACTTCGCTACCAACAAGAACAAGGTAACACGTATCGCTAATGACAATCACTATATTAATGGTCCAAGTGGCGTACTCTCACAAGGTACAGAGTACTGCTATCGTGCAGAGGAAGGTAAGCCCATCGGTTACTTCTTCGGTATGTCATACAGTGGTATCTGGCAGAATCAGGAGCAGATTGATGCAGCACGCAAAGCTGGCAAGGCAGTTCTTGACAACGCACAGCCTGGTGACTGTATCTGGGATGACTGGAATGGTGATGGTGTGATTACTTATTCTGAGGGTGATGCTTGCGACCGTCACGAGATTGGTAATCCTAACCCGGATATTATGCTTGGTATCAACCTCGGTTTCACTTGGAAGGGTCTTGACTTCGCTATCAACGGTGCTGGTGCATTCGGTCAGCAGATTATGCGTTCTTACCGTTCATTCAGTGATGCTCCTTATCAGAACTATGATACCACTATCTTGGATCGTTGGATTGGTGAAGGTACTTCAAACACCCAGCCACGTATTTCAAGTACTGGTAGTGAGAATACCAACTGGGTATCTAACCGTTACATGGAGGATGCTGACTACTTCAAGATCAAGACCATCACTCTCGGTTACGACTTCAAGAATATTTGGAAGGGTTGTCCGTTCCAGCAACTTCGCTTCTATGTTCAGGCTCAAAACCTCATCACCTTTACTGGTTACAAAGGTCTCGATCCTGAGGTTGGTAACTCTGCAGGTGGCAGTGGTTGGGCTTCTGGTATCGACCTGGGTCTTTACCCACCATCTCGTACATATTTGGTTGGTGCAAGTATTAAATTCTAATTCGACTATTAAGATATGAAAAAATATATATTATCAGCATTTGTTGTTTCAATAGCAACTGTGTTTACAGCTTGTAACGATATGCTGGATACTGATCCACGTGTTACAGAGTTGACTGCTGCTACATTCCCTGGTAAACCCGCAGATGTAGAGGCGTTGAATGCTGCTACCTATAGTATTATGAATACGTTGGGGGGCGGAGATCAAAGCGGTATATTAAATAATCCTTTCTATTGGTGGTCACTGATGTCTGACGATTGCTACGGTAGTGGTGGTTTGCAGGACAATGTTGCCAAGTCACTACATCATTTCACAACGGCGAGTGCTAATCAGTATGAACAGGATTTCATCCTTCTGTATGGTGGTATTTCACGTGCCAACAACCAGATTGAGACTATTGATAATGTGGCTTGGAAGGACTCTGAGAAGGCTCAGCGCAATCAACTTCTCGGTGAAGGTTTCTTCATGCGTGGTCTCTACTACATGTGGCTCAGCCAATTGTACGGCGATGTACCTCTGATTACTTCTACAGTTATTACTGACGAGATGCAGCAGGAGGTTAGTGCTGAGGAATTTATCTATCCACAGATTATTTCAGACTTTGTTTCTGCCAAGAATCTTATGAAGCCAGAGAGAGCCAATGGCTCAGGTCATGCAGACAAGTTCGCTGCTGAGGCTTTCATTGCCCGTGCATATATGTTCTGGGCAGGTTTCTATAAGAAGGCCGGTGAACTGGCTAAAGGTTCTGCTCCTGCTATCGAATTGGTAGAGCAGGAGGGTTGTCCTGGTGGCAGTCTTTCACAGGCAGATGTTGTCGCAGGTCTTAAAGACATCGTTTCTAATGGCGGCTACAAACTCTGCGAAGATTTCCGTTCGCTTTGGCAGTACTCTAACAGCCTGCTGTGGGATGAGGCCCACGATAATGAAGATGGTACAGGTAATGCTGAAGGCACTCATGCTTACGCTTTCATCGCTGACATGAAGCGCGAGAACTGCTTCGACCAGCCTGGTATGGGTAATGGCAACACTGAGGAGATTTTCCAGATTCAGTTTATGAATGCCTCTAAGTGGGCTATCGGTGGTACATATAACAATCCGCGTATGTATTCAAATTACCTCTCTTGCTTCTGGGGACTTCGTAATGGTGCTACCAATGACAATGGTCGTCGTGACAAGACATATCCGTTCAACCAGGGCTGGGGTCAGGGTACTCCTTCATGCAATCTCTGGGATGATTGGACAGATGCTGAGAGAAGTGGTGGTTATACCGACATCCGTAAACTCGGAACTCTGATTGACCTCGAGAATGAACTCGAAGCATATACCTACGAGAAGGACGACAATGAGGAGTCTGGCTATGCTGTTAAGAAATACGCTGATGTAAACCTTGACGCTTGCGCTGCAGACAACGATTCATGGTGGTCTAAGTGTGATGGCTATTCCTCTAGTTCACTTGACAACAAACAGCAGGGTGACCATTTCGAGGATTACTACCTGATGCGTTATGCTGATGTTCTTTTGATGCTTACCGAGCTCACAGGTGATGCTCAATATATGAATCAGGTTCAGGCACGTGCTGGTGTTCCTCAGACACCTTACTCATTGAAGGCTGTTCAGGATGAGCGCCGTTGGGAGTTCGCATTGGAGGGTCTCCGCTTCAACGATATGCGTCGCTGGTCAGGTATTGACTCTGGTGAAAGTTCATACGCTGCAAGAGCTCTTGATGCACAGAGAGGTAAGATGATTGTATGCTATGGTCAGAAGGGTGCCAAGATTCCTATGGCTCACATGACATGTTCTTGGGCTAAGCGCTATGCTGATACCAACGGCTTCCTGCCGAAGCCACAGGCTCAGATAACTCTGATGAGTGGTAAGATGAAGCAGAACCCTGGATGGGATGAAAATGCATCTGCATCAGAGTACACATATAAAGTTCTGTATTAATATTTAATTTGTAATCAAAATGAAGAAGATATTATTTTTGCTTGTTACTGCAGTATGTGCCTTTGCTGCTTGCGATCCTGTCCATGAGGATATCAGCAATGGCGGTCACATCACAGTTGACGAACTTAAGGCGAAGACGACTGTCACTGTTGACAAGGCCGCTAGTGGTCTGAATGGTAACGTTATTACCTGTTCAACCTCTGCTCCTGTTAATGCAAAATGGGATTTCGGTGGCAAGGAATTGATTGGTAATTACGCTTGGAAGAAAATGAAACTCGGTGACCATACCGTTACTCTGACAGCTCTTTGTCCTGATGGTACTGTGCTTACAGCAGAATATCCTGTTAGCTGTCAGGAAATCACTGATCCGCTTGTAAAGTACTACATTTATGGAGATCCTGCTAAGGCTGATCAAGAGCCTCCCTTCGTGCCAGGTGCTTGGGATGCAGCAGCCATGCGTTTCAGTTCTACTGAGGGTGCACACCTTCCCACTATACCCGATGATGTTTATTTCGGTTTGAAGACTCTGATTTTTGACGTATCGGATGTTACTGAAGACTTTGACCTGAAAGTCATGAATGGTTGGTGGAGTAACACCTATTACGATCATGTTAAGTGGGTGAATGGTTTGAATGAACTTCCGATCACTCAGACATTGGCTGATGAGTGTGCTAAGGGCGGTGAAGGCCGTGACCTCGACCTTATGCTCTACAGCGGTTCTATGACTCTTAAAGCTGTTTATTATGAGGAGTAATCATTCCTTGACAGTATAATCAATCATGAGGGCATATCGTTTTGATATGCCCTCATTTTATGTGATTATTAAGTTTTTCTGAAAATAATTTGTGATTCTGAATATTGTTACTATCTTTGCAGTGAAAAGAAGAATAACAAATATGAATCAAACAAACAAAGTGTCGGGTGTTACCCTCTATGTTAGCCTGTTGGCTTTCATGTTATTTACATTATACATATTATATATTAATAAGGAGGTGCTATATACGGCCCATGACCGTTCTGAATATCTCTTCGGTGCACCTTTCTTCCATTCCCTTATGCAGAAGCCTTTTGGGGTGATGCAGTATGTGGGTGCCTGGCTTACACAACTTTTCTATCATCCCCTTTTAGGTGCATGTGTGTTGGTGGCAATCTGGACGATTATCTTTTTGGTAGGTACCAAGGCTTTTCGGTTAAAGTCCAGCGCCTCTGCAGTGATGCTCTTACCTATAGCCTGCCTGCTTACATCTGTGGTCGATTTGGGCTATTGGATTTATGTATCCACTATCAGAGGCTATTGGTTTTCACAATCGGTAGGCTATCTCATCATGCTGTTGCTACTATGGGCCGCACGGAGCACCCCACGAAAGTGGCATCTTGTCTGGTATTTGTTGGGTTTTTGCCTCTATCCTTTGTTAGGGTGGTTCGCCTTGCTTTTCGTGCTCTGTTTGGTCGTTATTGGAAAAACCACCTGGCGAGAGCTGGTAGGATTTGTCTTGCTTCTCTTTACTGCCAGCATTTGGCATACACAGTTTTATTCGTATCTCAATTCCGATGACGTCATACTGGCTGGCTTACCTCGTTTCATAACACCCAGTGACAAAACCGAGCATCTTTCCATCCCTTTCTGGGTACTGGGAGCCATATCTGTGTTTATTCCGATGTGTAGCAAATACCTGGCAAAATTTTTTGTTCCGGTGTTGTGTGCCGTTGCGGGCATCATCTTTACTACGTTGCTTATGTTCAATGAAAAGAACTACATCGATGAGATGAGAATGGTGCGTTACGCTTCCGATGACAACTGGAAAGAAGTACTTAATATAGTAGCAGAAAACAAGAACCCAACCAACACAATGGTATTTCTCAAGAATATTGCTCTGATGAACGAAGGTGGTCTGCTCGACCGTTCGTTTAAGCTTGGTAATAGTTTCTCTGATATCTATAACCCAGATTCTGTTCACGTCAGCCTTTTGGACATTGCATCGCCTCTGGTGTATTATAATTACGGCATGATGAATGAGGCCATCCGCCTGAATTTTGAAAATGCCATACAGGCTGGCTTCTCGCCCTTCTATCTGAAGGTGCTTTCCCGCTGTGCCCTGGCTTGTGGAGATAATGAACTGTTGGAACGCTATACCACTCAACTGCATCATCATCTTTTTTACGACAATTGGCAGCCAACTCCGGTTACAGGAAAGATAAAGGAATTACAGAATGCCTACCCCGATGAAATCACTGGTGTTGAGAATAGCGATAGTTATATTGTCAATGGTATCAGTCTCTGGTATGATTCCGACAGTAAAGTGGTTTCAGAACAGGCTTTGTTCTATTCCATGTTACGTTGCGATTCCCGACGCTTCTGGCCATCGTTACGACAATTTGTGAAGCTGCATATGAACGAGGAGTTTCCCCTTCATGCGATGGAGGCTTACATCCTGTTTATGGATAAGGCTCCAGAAGAGAAACGTATGATGCTCCCTGTCGAGCAGTCTGTTTACGAGCGCTACAAACAGTTCTGGGCGACTTTGGAATCAAAGGCAAAGCCTGGCATGACAGTAGAAAAAGTTGGTGAAGAAATGCGTCAAGAATATGGAGACACCTTCTGGTGGTACAATATCTTTGGACGGAAACCTATTAATATAATCGGCAATATTAGTCACGAAGTTGCATCATAAGAAAATCATGAAAAGAATTTTCCACTCCTATTTCCAGTTACTGGCAATTGCCATGCTGCTGTTGACATCGTGTGTGAGTCATCCCGACGTGCCCTCTTCTAGTAAAGAGACCAAGAGCTTGCCAGCTATTTTCCCTGATTATTGTGATGTCATGGTGCCTTGCAACATTGCGCCCCTTAATTTCATGCTATCAGCTGACGAGTACGAAGCATGTGTTGCACGATTCACAACTCCCGATGGCCAGCAACAGACATATGGTCATGGCGTGAAGGTACAGATACCAGAATCGGAATGGCACGATATGCTCAAGGCCTCGAAAGGTAAGAGTATCAAAGTGGAGGTTTGGGGAAAGAGGGGATTGCAAATTCCCTCCAACAAGTTGCAAAATACTTCCATCAGGGAGGGCGAATGGCTTGCGTTCAGGCCGTTTGAAATACGTGTAGCCGAGGAACCCATCGATGAATATGTGTCATATCGCCTTATAGAACCCTCGTATGTGGCATGGACTTTCATGGAAATAGCCCAACGCAACCTTACCTCGTTTAAAGAGACTCAGATCTTCAACAACGAGATTACCATGAATGACAGGTCAAAAGGCCAATGCATCAATTGTCATAGCTATCAGAACTACAAGACCGACAACATGCTTTTCCACGTGCGTCTCTCTAATGCCGGTACCGTTATTGTGAACGAGGGTAAAGTCTCAAGAGTTAATCTGAAGCGTGATTATACCATTTCCTCGGGTGTCTATCCGTCATGGCATCCCATGGCCAAACTCGTTGCATTCTCTACCAATCTGACACGTCAGGGTTTTCACACATTAAATCCCAATAGGCTTGAGGTTTACGATCTTGCCAGCGACCTGATTCTCTACGATGTAGAGACTGATTCGGTGAGCGTCATCAGCAATGATTCTACGCTTTTAGAGGTGTATCCTACATGGTCACCCGATGGTAAATACCTCTATTATTGTAAGTCGGTGCCGCTTCCAGAGGAGATGCGCGACAAGGATATAAGAACCACTTACCCTAAAGTACAATACAACCTCTATCGCCGTTCGTTCGATCTGGCAACGCATAACTTTGGTGAAGAGGATCTGGTGTATGATGCAGCATCGAATGATAAGAGTGTTACGTTGCCACGTGTCAGTCCTGATGGTCGCTATCTGCTCTTTGCTTTGGGACAGTATGGCTGTTTCCATATCAGGCATAATGATGGTGATATCGCCTGTATGCCGCTTGACGAGGTAGGCGATGGTGTGCACCAATCGTCACCATCGTTCCTCGATTTGACTAAGCTGAACAGCGAAGGTCGTCCTGACAGTTACCCAAGCTGGTCTAGTAATGGGCATTGGATCATGGTGGCTAGCCGTCGCGAGGATGGTAACTTCTGCCGTATCTATTTTTCCTATTTCAACAATGGAAAGGTGGAAAAGGCGTTTATGATGCCGCAGGAAGATCCCGAACAAAACACCTTCCTGCTGAAGAGCTATAACCGTCCTGAGTTCATGGTGGAGCCTGTGAAAATCAGTGTCGATGAGTTTAGTAAGGTTTTCGATAAGTAGTTTGAATGAAGCATATACAAATTATCTGTACCCTCCTTTTCGGTGTGGCCGTCCTCCTCTTTTTCGGATGGGCCTATCCTCACCATCTGCATTATCAGGAGCAGTATCAGCTCTTCCTATTCGACAGCTCCTATGTATGGGATATTGTGAAGCTGCCAGGCGGCATAGCCGACCTGCTGGGACGTTTCTGCACGCAGTTCTTCCTTTTTGGCTGGGTGGGGGCTCTGATCATTGCTGTCCTGCTCATGGCGGTTCAGCTTCTTACACTTGGTTTTGCCCAATGGGGGAAACTCTATGGCTTGAGTTTTGTACCTTCATTCCTGCTCTGGCTTTTCCTGCTTGATGAGAATGCTTTGCTGGGTGGAGTCTGGGCTGTATTCCTCACTCTTCTCCTGTCTTGGGCCTTCAAGCATTTGAAGGATGGTTGGATACGCCGTATTTTGCTCGTTGTGGCTGTTCCTGTCCTTTATTGGATGGTGGGACCTGTCTGTCTGGTGTTTTTCCTCTTGCAGACGCTGCGTCCACAGTTTTCTGCATGGTATTACGGCGTTTTTATACTCATGGTTGTCCTGCCTGTTATCCTGTCCTATTATCTCTCTGTGCCAGCGGGCAGTCTGTGGTCAGGCATTCATTACCATCGCTATCCGACAGAATGCCCTGTTCTACTCTGGATAGCAGCACTCTCTGTCTTCGTCCTCGCGCTCTTCGTTCGTCTTGTTAATCGTTGGACTAACACCTCGAATCGTCCTGTCGTGACTATTCTCTCCTTTGTGGTGGTGGCTGCCTGTATGGGAGGCCTTGTTTGGAAGAACGGCAATTTCAAGGCAGAGAAGGTGATGCAATATGATTTCATGGCCCGTCATCAGCAGTGGAACCGCATTCTTGAAACCATCAGTGCCGACAAACCCAACAACCCCATTGGGGTTACGGTACAGAATCTGGCTTTGGCGATGCGTGGTATGTTGGCAGATCACATGTTCGAATATCACCAGAACGGCATCTCGGGTCTGTTGCCTGATGTCGAACGTGATGCCACGAGCCCCATGCCAACAGCTGAGGCTTTCTATCAGTTGGGTATGATCCCTGTCGCACAGCGTACTGTTTTCGAGGCACAGGAAGCGATCCTCGACTACCAGAAGAGTGCCCGGTGTTACAAACGACTGGCTCAGACCAATCTGATTACAGGAAACTATGAGGTGGCACGCAAATATCTCTTGGCCCTACAGAAAACTCTTTTCTATCGTGAGTGGGCCAATGAAACACTTCCATTGCTGGGGAATGAAAAGGCTATAGCCAAGCATCCTGAATATGGTCGCTTGCGAAAGATGTCTTATAACGAGAACTTTTTCTTCGGCGACCAAACATCTCCCAAGATGCTCCAAAGCCTGTTCTTTAGTAATACAGACAATCGCCTTGCCTACGAATATCTGATGGCGGATTATCTGCTCACAGGCGACCTTGAAGGCTTTGCCAATGATTTTGTGTGGTGTGAGAAACTGGGCTATCTGGCTATTCCGCGTCATTATCAGGAAGCATTGGCTCTTCGGTGGAGTCTTGGCCACGGGGAGAACGAACCAATACCCCAACAGGTCAGTCCTGCCATAGCAGAGCGTTTCAAGCAGTTTGTGTCGTACTTCAAGTCATCTACCGTCACCCGGGAGGGACTGTTACATTATTTTGGTGACACCTATTGGTATTACTACTTCACTTCCGTCAAGAAATAAACTGTTGCGGCTTTAGTCAGTTTTCAGAAAGACGTTGCAACTCGATCACGAAATGCCCACCTGTGCGGCTTAGCCGTCAGCATTGCTGATGAACCTCTGTTTACTTAAAAGGCTCCGACTGTTTCTTCATGGCCTTGGCCACATCATCTGCGCTGAATGGTAACCTTCCTTTTCCTAATTCAGGCACATTGAATGATTTCAGGAAATTGTCATAGAAGGTGGGATCCCGTTGGGGAAGACAGAAGGGTTTGTGGGCCTTTCCGTTTTTGTCTATATAACAGAAATAGGGTTTCCCGTAAAGACCGTCATCGCGCTTTGAGGCAAAGACAAACCAACGACTGTTCGATGACCAGCTGTGATAGGTATCGCTCTTCATGCTGTTCACATTCTGCAGGGTATCGATGGCTCCTGTCTGCAGATCTGTCATCTGTAGGTCAGCCTCTGGATGCCAGATGGGGAAAGTGCCATAGTCTGCCACCGTGTATAATAGGTAGCGGCCATCGGGACTGATACGTGGATGGCAAACCGATGACTTCCTGTGCTGTGGCATCACCGCAGAATTGGCAACAATCGTATCCACTTGGTTCCCTATGATGCCTTTTGTCTCATCGAAGGGTATTCTGACGAGGGCATATTGCAGTTTCTTGATATCCCGTGGCAGGAGTACGCTGTCGGCCACGCAGTAGTAGATATATTTCCCGTCGGGCGAGAAAGAAGGGAAGGTCTCGAACTTCAGACTGTCGCAGAGCAGTGGTGAACGGATGATAGTGTTCGTCTCTAAGTCGGCTACATATACGTCAGACTTCCTGTCGAACACCTCCAACCGCTTGTCGGCCCTGGCATGAAAGGCTGGGATGATGATATTGGTGGAAAAGGTGATATACCTTCCCGAAGGACTGAATCCGTAATACACGCTGCTTGAAACCATATCATCGGTCTTGATGCCGAGCTTACGCAGCTTCCCTTCTTTGTTGAGGATGGCACCTCCTCCCTCACCGCGGACGTAGAGCATGGAGAGTGATGGATCCTGACTGCCATAGACGTGGCAGTTCATACAGCGGTCGCCCACGTTCTTGTATGAAGAGATGTTCCGTTCATCGAATGATTCAACGCAGCGTTCACGGAGTTCCACCTGATGCCAGATCTCATAATCGGGTTCGATGAGGCGGTAGGTGAGGAAAGGGTCGATCTTATCTTCAACAACCGTCCATTGGAAGGTGGGATAGGCTATCCAGCAGTCCTCTTTCAGAGCATACACTTTAACGTTTAGGGTCTTTCCTACAGACTTGGCAAGCAGCTGTTTCCATTCTTCAAGGTCGAAGACAGCTTCATTGCCACGGGCGTTCAATGTGATGTCACCCACTTCCACTTGAATGGCCTTACAGTCTTCGCGTAGCAGGAAATTGAGTGGAGCGATGTTCACAGGGATGGTCACATCGCGATAATCGGGATAGATGGGTGCGGGCTCCTTGACTTCCTTCGTCACGGCCTTCGTATTTCCTCGTGTCGGCGTGCATGAAGTAAATGGGAGCGCTGTTATACAAAGGAGCAAGAGGATGATATACGGGAGCAGTCTTTCCCGTATCTCCGAGACTCTGTGTCTAAGCAGATGGGGTTTCATATCTTCGGTGCTTTTTGTGTGTCGAAATAATACCAGTAAGTATCCTTAAACGTGGGGTTGCCGCGTTGCTGGTTGTAGGCAGTAAAACGTTGGAGCACGTCTTGTCGGTGGATGTATCGTTGCCACTCCTCCGGAGGTGCGTTGGTTCCTGCCAGATAGATGCACAGGGCTTCCTGATAGAGCTTGTGCTGTGGGATGATTCCTGTTGCCATGCAGTAGCGGTCGTAGTCGCGTTTGAAATTCTCCATGTCTTTCAGCAGCAGGGTACTGCATAGGATATAGTCGCGGGCAACGGTATTCTGAGGGTTCTGGTCAAGCAACTGCATCATGATGAAATGAGCGTTGTCGCTGGTGGTGATGGTGTCGCGGTGGTTCACCATTTGTATCTTTTCCTGATAGATCTGCCGTCCGTGTTCCTTCACGTCTTTCGCCCACTTCCGATAGGATAGTGTTTTGTCGAGGATGCGCAGATACTTACTTGCAGCCAGCGTGTCACCACTAACGATACTGCACTCTGCCAGTCGTCTGACCATTCTGACGTTGCGGTTATGGGGAGAGAACACATGTGCCATCATGGCAGCTCGTTCAGTGAAGGTCATGTCACCCAGTGCCCAGTACAGCTCATTCATATTCTTGATGGTGAGCATAGGGGTGTCGGGGCCGATGGCATAGAAAGTGCCGAGCTCATTGTTGTTGAATCTGAGGAGGTAGTCGGGCAGCTTACCTTGTTGTGCGCGTACCAGGTTATAGAAGAACTTCATCTCTGGGGTAGGGGAGTTGGTATGCTCCACCATGTCAATGACCTTCTGGTAATGTCCAAAGTAGTATTCGTTATCTACGGCGAACTGCTTTTCTAAATAGAAGTTGGGACCTCCAAGCTTTCCCCATTGGGGCAGTCCAAATAGCCAGTATCCTATCACTGCGGCGATCAGCATGACAAGTCCGTTCAGCCATCGTCTCTTTCCCCATAGCCAGGTGCCCACATATATGACTGTCAGGAAACCTATGCCGGCAATGATGTTGAACAGACGGTAGCTGTGGTGAAAACTAAACACTGCTCCCAATGTCATGAGGAGGATGGCGCCGAGGAAGGCCCAGATACGTTTGATGCCACAGCGCGCCAACAAACGACGGGCGACATCACCGAGAGTCAACAGGGCGAGCGTGAGGATAATCGGTCCTGCGTAGAGATAGTAGTAGAACTGTGTCAGAAAGTCGCCGATGAGTCTCGACAGCCATCCGCATGGAGCGGGGTAATGGCTGATATGCTCCCACGAAAGGAGGAATATCTGATTCTGCTCTTGGTAGAAGAAATGGTAGGCATAGCAGAACTGGAAGAATGCCCAGCAGAGGATCCCCCACAGCAGAACCAAAAGATAAGGGTAATATCGTTTGTTAGAAGCTTTCATAATGCAAAGGTAACACATTTTTCGTAAACCGCAAAAAATGTGTTACCTTTCTTCTCTTATCCAACTGTCTGTCAGTGATTACAGACTCTCCAGCATCCGTTTGATCACCACAGAACAGCTTATCTCGCGGTTGGCGGCTTCGGGGATGACAATAGAGTTCTCGCTCTCAATCACATCATCTGTGACTATCAGACCGCGACGCACGGGCAGACAGTGCATGAACTTACCGTTGTTCGTCCAACTCATGTGCTCGGTATCTACTGTCCACGACATATCCTTAGAGGTGATCTTACCATAGTCGGCAGGATGGGTCACGCCGGGGTTGCTCCAGTTCTTGGCATAGATAAAGTCGGCTCCTTCGAATGCCTCGCGTTGGTTGTAGGTCACCTTTGCACCGCCTACGAACTTGGGATCCAACTCATAGCCTTCAGGATGTGTAATGACGAACTCCACATCTGCGGCATTCATCCATTGTGCAAATGAGTTGGGAACAGCCTGCGGCAGGGCACGACAGTGGGGAGCCCATGTCAGCACCACCTTCGGTCGTACCTGTTTTTTGTATTCCTCAATCGTGATGAGGTCGGCAAAGGCCTGAAGGGGATGCACCGTGGCTGTTTCCATGGCGAAGACAGGCTTGCCACTATACTTGATAAACTGGTTCAATACGGTTTCGGCATAGTCATACTCACGATCGGTGAGTCCGGCGAAACTGCGTACACCGATCATGTCGCAATAGCAGCCCATCACAGGGATAGCCTCCAAGAGATGCTCACTCTTGTCACCGTCCATAATGACTCCACGTTCCGTCTCTAATTTCCAGGCACCGGCATTCACGTCGAGCACGATGACGTTCATGCCCAGATTCATGGCAGCCTTCTGGGTGGAGAGGCGTGTACGCAAGGAGTTATTGAAGAAGATCATCATCAGGGTCTTGTTCTTCCCCAGATGTTGAAACTTGAAACGATCGTTTTTGATCTCCTGTGCTTCGGCGAGAGCTTGACGGAGGTCGCCGATATCCTCCACGTTGATGAATGTTTTCATTTCGTTGATTGATTATTGTTTCGTTGTTTCGTTATTTCGATATAACGTTATAACGATATTTCGATATAACGATATTTCGGCATAACGACATTACGACATAACGTTATAGCGATCTATTGATCAGGGACGGATTTGCCCTTCTCCCTCAATGAGCCATTTGTACGTGGTGATCTCTTCCAAGGCCATCGGACCGCGAGGCCCGAGCTTTTGGGTGCTGATACCAATCTCTGCTCCTAAGCCAAACTGTGCACCATCGGTAAATGATGTCGGCACATTCCAATAGACACAGGCTGCATCGACATGCGACTGGAACTTGCGGGCGGTCTGCTCGTTGTTGGTGATGATGGCCTCGCTGTGCCCTGATCCGTTCTCGTCAATATGGGCGAGTGCTTCGTCAAGAGAAGATACTGTTTTGATGGCCAGCTTGTAGTCCATGAATTCCGTACCAAAGCTCTCCTTGGTAGCGTGTTCCAGATAGGGATAATGTCCTTCGAGAACGGCATAAGCCCGTTCATCGGCATAGATGATGACATGCTTCTCTGCCATCGGCTTTACAATCTCCTCCAGATCAGTGAGTCTGTCTATATGCATCAACAGACAATCGAGTGCGTTGCATACACTCACCCTACGAGTCTTGGCATTGTTGATGATGGCGCGCCCCATCTCCACGTCACCTTCTTCATCGAAGTAGGTGTTCACCACACCCGCTCCGGTTTCTATGACGGGCACCCGAGCTGTATCACGTACAAAGTCAATGAGTTTCCTTCCGCCGCGTGGAATGCAGAGGTCTATATACCCCACGGCATTGAGCATCTCGCCGGTGGCCTCATGGGTAGCAGGCAACAGGGCAACCACATCTGTGGAGATGCCGTGTTGTTGCAGAACCTCATGGATCAGTGCCACCTCCTCACGGTTCGATTCATCAGCGTCCTTGCCGCCTTTCAGCACACAGGCATTGCCACTCTTGAAACAGAGTGAAAAGACATCAAAGGTCACGTTGGGGCGTGCCTCGTAGATCATGCCGATAACCCCAAAAGGAACAGATACCCTGCAGAGTCGCATGCCGTTAGGTAGTGTCTTTTCCTTGGTGACATGTCCTAAAGGAGTGGGTAGGGTGGCCACGTTGCGCATGTCGGCAGCAATACCCTCTAAGCGACTGTCCGTCAGTTGCAGACGATCGTAAAGGGGGTTGCTCTTCTCCATCTTGGCCAGATCCTTGGCATTCGCTTCCAAGATTCTCACCTTATTATATATAATAGCATCGGCTACGGCATTGAGAATCCCGTTACGTTGTTCATCACTCAGCAGTGCCAGTTCCTTACTGGCTCTCTTTACACGTTGGAAGGTCTCTTTCAGTTGCATGGTTATTCCTTTATGATTTTGTATTCTGTGGTAAGAACTCCGTGTGCGGAACATCCGACGGTCTTTCAGCCAACTGTATCAGGATGTCATCACGGGTACCGTTGGCAATGATCACGCGGATGCCGTTCTGGGCAGTGACACATGCCGTGTGGTATTTCGAGTGCATGCCTCCCCGGCCAAAAGCACTCTTCTCCACTTTGATGTATTGACTGAGGTCGGTGCCGGGAGCAACGGTAGGGATGATCTGTGAAGCCGGATCGTCGGGGTTGCCCGTATAGATACCATCGATATTCGAGAGCAGCACCAATGTCTCAGCTTCCATCATCTGAGCGATGAGTCCTGAGAGTTCATCGTTATCGGTGAACATCAGCTCCGTGACGCTGACCGTATCGTTCTCATTGACGATAGGCACCACATCGTTCTCCAACATCACGGTCATGCAAGCCCGTTGGTTCTCATATTGTTCACCCGGATTGAAGTTTTCTTTCATCGTCAGCACCTGTCCCACATGGATGTGGTATTCGCGGAAAAGATCGTAATAGAGTCCTACGAGCTTCACCTGCCCTAATGCCGAGAAGAGCTGTCGTTGCTCCACCGAGTCAAGAGAGTGCTCCACTTTCAGCTCCCGTCGCCCGCAGGCTACGGCACCGCTGGATACGAGGATCACTTCGTAGTCGTGCCGCCGGAGCCAGGCCACCTGATCCACCAAGGCAGACATCCGTGTGACATCTAACTTCCCGTCATCGCGGGTGAGTACGTTCGAGCCAATCTTTACGACGATTCGATGTTTCATGACGTAGTATCTTGTTTACTTTTCACTCTTCGCTTTTGCCTGATCGTTATTACGGATCTCCACACGGCGGATCTTGCCGCTGATGGTTTTCGGCAGTTCATCCACGAATTCGATAATACGCGGATACTTGTAGGGGGCGGTCTCTTTCTTTACATGTTGCTGCAGCTCCTTGATCAGGGCATCACCCGCCTTGTCTTTCCATTCCTTACCCAGAACGATGGTAGCTTTCACCACCATACCGCGGATATCGTCGGGCACACCGGTAATGGCACATTCCACCACGGCAGGATGAGTCATGAGCGCACTCTCCACCTCGAACGGACCGATGCGGTAGCCGCTCGACTTGATCACATCATCGATACGTCCCTCAAACCAGTAGTAGCCATCCTCATCGCGCCACGCCATGTCGCCCGTATGGTACAGTCCGTCGTGCCATGCCTCATGGGTGAGCTCCGGGTCACGGTAATATTCCTTGAAGAGTCCGATGGGCTTCTTGTCACCGATGCGTACCACGATCTCGCCTTTCTCTCCATCTTCGCACGGGGTACCGTCTGCGCGGATCAGGTCGATATCGTACTGGGCATTGGGAATGCCCATACTTCCCGGTTTCGGCTTCATCCAAGGGAAGGTGCCGAGGGTCATCGTGGTCTCTGTCTGTCCAAAGCCTTCCATCATCTGGATACCTGTCTTCTCCTTGAACTTGTCAAACACAGCAGGGTTCAGTGCCTCACCGGCGGTGCAGCAATACTCCAGACTGGAGAGGTCGTATTTTGAGAGATCTTCCCGTATCATGAAACGGTAGATCGTGGGAGGTGCACAGAAAGATGTCACGTGGTATTTCTCAATCTGTCGTAGCAGTGTGTCGGCATTGAACTTCTCGTGATCGAAGACGAAAACCGTTGCCCCGGCAAACCATTGTCCGTAGAACTTTCCCCATACCGCCTTGCCCCAGCCAGTATCAGCCACGGTGAGGTGAAGGGATCCCTCGTGCAGGTTATGCCAGAACACACCTGTGGTGAGATGCCCCATGGCGTAGAGGTAGTCGTGTGCTACCATCTTCGGTTCTCCGCTGGTACCCGAGGTGAAATACATCAGCATGGTATCATCGTTGGTATTCACGAAGGCTGGCTTGACGAAGGCTGGTGCCTGCTGCCATTCTGCCTGCCAGGAATGCCACGGGCAGTTTGTCTTATAAGAACTGTCTGTATGATCTTCCTCTTCCACTTTCACGAGCACCTTGACTGTCGGACTCTCAGGCATGGCGGCTTCGACCTGGCTCATCACGTAATCATCATCCACACAGACGATGGCTTTCACCGAAGCGCGTGTGTCGCGATACACGATGTCGTGTTTTGTAAGCATGTGGGTGGCAGGAATGACGATGGCACCGATCTTGCAGAGTGCAAGCATCACCACCCACCACTCGTAGCGGCGTTTGAGGATCAGCATGACGGGATCGTTCTTACCGATGCCTAACGACATCAGATAGCTGGCCGCCTGGTCACTTTGTGCCTTCAGCTCACCGAAGGTCGTGCGGATCTCCTTTCCTTGGTCGTTCGTCCACAGCAAAGCAAGTTTCTCGGGTGCCTCTTCTGCCCATGCGTCCATCACATCGTATGCAAAATTGAAGTTCTCCGGTATGATGAACTCAAGGTTCTTATTGTAATCCTCCACAGACGAGAATGTCGTCTGCTTTAAAAATCTCTCTACCATAATTTGATGTTGACTGTTTTCTTGTGGTTCCAATACTGTTTAGAAAATGATGGCTAAGAATCTCACCGGCTTGTCACTGAGGGTGCGCATGCCGTGAGGTTGTGTGGCATCGAAGTAGATGCTGTCACCTTCGTTCAGGGTGAGCACTTTCTGACCGATGGTCAGTTCCATCGTCCCTTCGAGCACCATGTTGAATTCTTGTCCGCTATGGGAGTTCATCTCCTTGGGGGTGTCGGCACTCTTGGGTTCTACGGTGACGATGAAGGGGTCGGCCTTCCTGCCACGGAATCCGCTGGCCAGACTCTCATAGTTATACGCTTTGCGACGTTCCACGTGCAGTCCCTGTCCCTTACGTGTCAGGAAGTAGTTGTGCATGTGTGGCTCTTCCCCGAACATCAGCACGTCGAGAGAGATGCTATATTGCTTGGCGATCTTCTGGAGGTTTGCCACAGAGAGTTCACTCTCTCCCTGCTCCATTTTCTCGTATTGTTCCACACTGATACCACAGAGGTTGGCCACCTCTTCGGCGGAGATGTCTAACACATCGCGCAGACCGCGCAGACGTTCACCGATTTGTTTTAATTGCTCGTCCATATTGCTTCTTTATCAATTCTCAATCTCAATCCTCAATTGTCAGTCCTCAATTCATTTCATCCCTGCTTTCAGTCCTCTGATCACGGCAGAGGTGAAACCGGCATGCTCCATTTCATTCAGTCCTTTGATGGTGACACCGCCCGGCGTCGTTACCAGGTCGATGGCTGCCTCGGGATGCAGACCGCTGGCTTCCAGCAGATCCACGGCTCCTCTCATCGTCTGCATCACAATCTTCTTGGCATCATCAGCTTTAAAGCCCAGCTCCACACCGCCTTCACTGGCAGCGCGGATATAACGCATGGCATAGGCGATGCCGCAGGATGCTAAGGTCGTACCGCTGGCCAGATGCTGCTCATCGGTGATGAGCGTGTCGCCCATCTCGTCAAAGATACCCTTCACCACGTCTGTCTGGTGCTGTGATACTGCACCGCACGGGACGATAAAGGTCATGGATGAAAGTTCTGCGATGGCGATGTTCGGAATCACCAAGAAAAGGGGAGGCATGGCATCACCTTTCTTCATCCACTCGTAGATACTTGCTGACGACACGCCGGCTGCTATCACGATGAGGATCTGCTTTTGGTAGTCCATCACCTCTTTGATGTCTTTCAACACCGACTCCACCAACCAAGGCTTCACCACCACGCAGACGATATCGGCAGCCTCGGCAGCCACCTTGTTGTCGGTGGTCACGGCTACACCCATCTTGGCAAATTTCTCAATCACTTTGGGGGAAGGGTCGGCAACCGTGATATCTTCATGATGGAAATACGTTCCCTTGATCAGTCCTTCTACGGTGGCTCCGCCCATGGCGCCTGCACCGATGATCGCAATCTTATTCATAGCTCTTTATTTTCAAAACATTTTTCAGACGGCCCATGAAGTCATCGACATCGGCCTTTGTCAGACAAAGCGGTGGGAGCAGACGGAGAATGTGGGTTCCGGCGCAGCCCGTGAAGCAATGCTCCTGGTCAATCAATGGCTGGCGGATCTCTTTGTGAGGAATGTCGAGATCGATGCCGATCATCAAGCCGCGCCCTCTCACATCTGTGATAAGTCTCTCCGTTTTCTGCAGTTCCTTCAGCTGCTGGATCAGGTATTCGCCCACCACATAGGCATTCTCCACTAAGTGCTCCTCTTCGAAGACATCCAGCACGGCAAGGGCGGCAGCACAAGCTAAATGGTTTCCGCCGAAGGTGGTGCCTAACTGTCCATAGACAGGTTTGAATGCCGGAGAGATCAATACGCCACCCATGGGGAAGCCGTTGGCGATGCCTTTGGCCACGGTGATGATGTCGGGACGGATTCCTAACCACTGATGGGCGAAGAATTTCCCGCTGCGGCCATAGCCACACTGGATCTCATCACAGATAAGCACCGTGCCGTATTTCTTGCAGAGATCCGACAGGCCTTGTGCAAACGCTGGTGTGGCTAACTGGATGCCGCCCACGCCTTGGATACATTCCAAGATGACGGCACACACATCTCCCTTTGCCAGCTCGTTCTCCCATGCAGGGAGATCGTTCAGCGGCAGATAGGTGACATGACCGTTGTCGTTGATCGGTGCAATAATCTTCGGGTTGTTGGTCACCTCCACAGCTAAGGAGGTACGACCATGGAACGCCTTCTGCGCACTCAGCACCCGGGTGCGGCCGTTGGTGAACGAGGCCAGCTTCAACGCATTCTCGTTGGCCTCGGCACCGCTGTTGATCAGGAACAGCTGGTAGTCCTCGTATCCGCTGATACGCCCTAAGCGTTCAGCAAGCTCCCTCTGCAGCGTGTTCACCACAGAGTTGGAATAGAATCCAAGCTTATTCAGTTGTTCATTGACTTTCTCAATATAATGCGGATGACAATGCCCGATACTGATGACGGCATGACCGCCGTAGAGATCGAGATACTCAATGCCTTTGTCATCCCAAACTCTGCAACCTTTTCCCTTGACGATGTTGACATCGAAAAGAGGATATACATCGAATAACTTCATATCATTAGTTCCTTAAAACGCATGCAAAGTTACGGTAAAAAACTCACAATCTGTTATTTCCTCCTGTCTTTTTTGAATAATGTGTCATTTTTGTGCTTTCTTCATGACACAGACGTGAAATGTAGATAAGTTGTTCTTCATTTGTTAAAAATTTGAATATTATTGACGAATTAACTTCGTTTAACGCAAAATACGGGCACGGGGAGAAGCAAGCGACCTCTCGGTCGAAAACAAGCGATTCTGACGGGGTTTGGTAAAACATTGATAATGAAGATATTAGGGAAATTCGGCGTTTCCAACTCACGAAAATAAGGGAAAAATCGTCCCAAAACGGTGTTTATAGGGCTCAAAAACTTAAAATAAGAATCATGCTTTTTCGAAGAAACGTTATCTAAGGGTCGTTCGGAACGGTGCTTCCACCCGTTCCGACGGCATCTATAGGAGTAAGGTGACGGCGGAACAAGTCGTAGATGACGGTGGAACAGGTGAAAGTAAAGTCTGGGACGACCCAAAACAGAGCCTACGTAAACATTACGTAGGCTCTACTTGGGTTCAAATCAGACTTTACTTGGGGTCAAAACAGACTCTATTTGGGGTCAAAACAGACTTTACTTGCATCAAAAATAGACTCTACTTGGATTCCAAATAGCCTTTACTTGTCCTAAAAGGCACTTTTGGATACTTCCGAACACTCCCGCCCATCCGATTCTTTGAATTAGAGAATTTTTGCAATCCTTAATTTTCTGTCAATTTGTTTGACAAAATCCAAGTCTGCATTCTCAATGACCGAGGGTACGAAGGAGCGAGGGAAGGTCAGAATCCGATCTGACCATTCCACTGAAGATACCAGTTGCGGGGATCACTCAGGTCTTTGCCGATCTCACCACGAACCGCATCGATATTGTTTTTGCCATGACGGCTGCAAACCTGTCTGAGCAGGAACTGTCCGGGGTTCGGCTGTCGCATGGCAAAACGCATGATGTCGTAGTAGCGTGTTCCCTCGAATGCCAGTTCCAGTCCGCACTCGTTCAGCAGCAGACTATCCACGTAAGCTTTCTGGATAGGGTAGAGCTGCTCTTCGGTCATAGTGGAGTCTTCGGGTAAGCGGTAGTACTCGTTCATCGGTGTCCAGCCAGATCCATGACTGTGAATGCCTATGGTGTTATGGTTGGCTACAGAGCGGTCGGAGGTGAACTCTTCCACCGTATAGATACCGTAGCGCGTTACCGGGAAATTGAGCTGACTGATCCAGGTGGAGTCGGATTGATTGCAATGGGGATACACCTCCTTGGCAATGACATCATTGTTCAGTCCTTGGGAGAGGATCTGGAAAGCGGCACGGGGGAATCCTGCTCCGTTGAGGGCTTCGGCTAAACGGAGGTAGAGCATGGAGCGGCGATAGATACGCACATGCTGTGTGTTGTACTTGCTGATGTACGATACTTCGATGCGCTCTCCTGAATTACGGTCATAACTGTAGCCTTCATCATAGTAGCGATACAGACGGAGGTCGCCCGACATGTGATTGGCCAAGCCTTCAGGGGCATAGGATACGGTGGTTCCGTTGGCTCCCACACAACAGTGGGCCTGCGATGCCGAGAGGTTGAACATCCCTTCCGAGGGTACGATACTCACGTGGTAGTTGTTCTCATCACGGGCATAGAACAGGTTGCGCAGCTCACTGTAGTTGCCTTCTGCGGGAATGGAGTCGCCGGCAATCACAGTGATCACCTCCGTATTCTCCGTATAGTTCTCTGGAATAAGACTGCCTGACGTGATGCCATAGGTGCTGTTCCAGGTCGTTGTACCAGGTTGCCAAGTGTACATGCTCAGTCCGATGGGATACGAGGAGTTGTCGCCATTCCGCTCGTTGATATATTTATAGTAGCGCATGGCAGCCTCGCGGAAAGTGGCTTTGTTTCCCGTGGCACTGGCGAGCCACAGGTTCAGATCGCCAAGTACGATGTTGACCGGGAAGAAGAGCAGACGGGAACTCAGACCGCGGATCGTTCCGTAGTCGGGATAGGCATTCCCCCAGCGCTCTGTCAGCGGAGCAAGGTCGTTGATGAAATACTCACAGACTGCCTGCAGGTCGTATTTCGGATAGTCTTTCTCCGTGTCGATCTTATTTAGGATCGGATCCGTGACAAAGGGAACGTTGCCATAGTTGAGCACCAACTGCAGGTATGTCCAGGCACGGATGGCTTTCACTGCTACATATTCCCGCATGAAGATATACTCGTTGCGGTTGTTCTTCATGGCTGTATCCACATGGGCGATGAAATAGTTGCAGTTGTTGATCACGGCATAGTAGTCGCGGGGCTGGTTATAGCGGTTGTCGTCACCGATGTTGAAGAGTGACACATCACGCAGGTCACTGGTAGAGGAACTGGTCACGTCAACCAGATCTCCCCGTACCTCTCCGAGGATGATGGTACGGTCGGCAATGGCCTGTAGCTTGTTGAGGATTCCTGTCACACTGTAAATCGTGTCGGTGGCATTGTGCAGGTGGTTCTGTTCTGTGAACACCACATGTTCTGACTGCTGGTCGAAGAAGTCGGAACAGGATGCCATGCCGCAAATCACGCAGCTTGCGAGGATGAGTTTATATATCTTGGTAATCATAATTCTTAATCCTTAGTTCTTCATTATACATTACAACTTGATCTTAATACCTGCTACGAAAGAGCGGCTCTGACTGAGCTGTCCCAGGTCGATACCCTGTCCGATGACATTGGAAGTCATGGTAAACTCAGGATCGCTGCCGAGATATTTCGTCAGGGTGAAGACGTTGTTGGCCTGGATCCAGAACTGCAAGCCTTGCAGGTACTCGTTGCGGAGTGGCAGGTCGTAGCTCAGGGTGACGGTCTTCAAACGGAGGTAGCTGCCATCTTCGATCCATCGGTCGCTGAAACGTGAGTTGCCGAGGGGATCCTGGAAGGCGATCTGCGGAATATCCGTATGCTGACCTTCCACCTGCCAACGGCGGATCAGTGCTGTGGTCTGGTTCATGAAGCGTGAGCCGCTTTCCAACTGGGAACGCTGGTAGTTATAGACATCGTTGCCCAGCACGTAGTTGAAGCGGAGGTCGAGCTTGAGATGCTTATATGCCAATGTCGTGAAGATATTGCCATACAGGTCGGGATTGGGATCGCCAATCACCATGCGGTCTGCCTCGGTAATCTGATGGTCACCGTTAAGGTCGGCAAAATGAATGTCGCCGGCCTTGTAGTAAGTACGGTCGATACCGTTCTCTCCCAGTACGAAGAGATTGGCAGCCTCGGCTTCTGCCGTGGTGGAGAAGACGCCCAGCGACTTATAGCCATAGAACAGGTTTGCGGCTTGTCCTACCTGTGTGCGGATGGTGGCTCCATACACGTCATTGTCAATGTAGTTCACTCCATCGGGAAGCTGTGTGATCTCATTCTTATAGTGTCCCACGCTGGCTCCTAATTCCCACTGGAAGTTTTTCAGGGCTAAAGCCTTCACGGCGGCAGTTGCGTCGAATCCGATGTTCTTTAGCTTACCGTCGTTGGTCCAGTTCTGGTTCAGACCACTGAGGAATCCTAACGACTGTCGGGTCAGCAGGTTGTCGGTGGTGGAACGGAAACCGTTCAGACTGAGACTCAGACGGTTGTTGAAGAGATGACTTTCCAAGCCGACATTGATGCGCCGGGTGGTCTCCCACTGGATCTTCGTGTTTCCGATGCCGTCGAAGCTCAGACCGGCGATGGTGTTGAGGAAGTGCGAGGCACTGAAGAAGCTGCGTGCGGCATAATAGTCGATGTCGTCATTGCCACTGACATCATAGCCGGCAGTCAGACGGAGGTAGTTGATGGGCTTGACCTTTGCCATCCATGGCTCGTTGCTGATAAGCCATGAGGCCTGTACGCCGGGGAAGATACCCCAGGCAGCATCGAACAGACGGATGTCACCACCATCACGGCCGAAGCGTGAGGAACCTTCCACCGTCAGGTTGGCCTGGAGGAAGTAACGTCCCTTGTAGTTGTATTCGGCCTGTGCATACCAGGCAAGGGAGTTCCATTTGTCGTTGGTGCCATAGTCGTTCGAGTTGGTGAGCTCCGACTTCATGAACGGGGTCTTGTCGTTACCGGTGTTATAGCCTAACAGCGATGTCATGGAGTAGGTCTCCCAGTTGATGCGTGCCCCGGCGAAGAGATGGATCCAGTGTGCATTGTAGCGGTTCTGCCAGTCAAGACGGGTGTCGCTCATCACTGAGTTCTGCTTGGAGGCGAGGGAGCGTACCTCGTTATCACGGTAGGCACCGATACTTCCAACATAGTAGCTGGGTGTTCCGTTGATGGGGATATAGAAGGTCTCGTTGCTGTTCACGAGGTTGTAGCTGAAGTGCTCTTGTATGAACAGGTTCCTCGTGAGCTGATACTTGGGTGTGATCGTCAGGTTCAGCATAGAGTTCTCGAAGCGGTTCTTGTTCTCTGCCTCACTGTATTCGTTGATGGCCACGGGGTTTCCTAACTTCCAGTTGTAATTCTTGTAGTTGGCCAAAGCCTCGGTGAGGTACGACTCTTCCTCGATATCGTAGTGCGTTTCTGAGAGACGACCGAGACCATAGCTGTAAGGACTCAGGAACGGACTCTTCACATAGGCAAGGAATCCGGGTGCTGTCGGCGTTCCCTCGTCATAGCTGGCAGGAGCACCGTCGTTACGGATGTTGCGTGTGATATTGCCGAACGAGGCATCGAAGCGGATGCTGAACCTGTCGCTCAGGGAGATATCGGTATTGAAGCGGATATTCAGACGCCCCATGCCGTTGTTCTTCAGCGTGCTCTGCTGGTTGACATAGCCTACCGAGAGGTTATAGTTCGCCACATCGTCACCACCTTCTACCTTGATACCGTAGTTCTGGGTGAAGGCAGAGCGATAGACGTAGTCTTTCCAGTCGGTCCTCTGATGATACTGGGTGTAGTAATAGTAGTCGGGATCCTCGTTGAGGAACTTGAACGTACGGTTGCGGGTGTTGGTGGTCTTCAGCAATTCTGAGGCATAGCTGCGATATTCCTCGGCATCCATCACGGAAAGGAACCTCGGCTCCATGGTGACACCGGCAGAGATGTTGGCGGTGATACGGGTGGCCATCGACTTGTTCCTGCGTGTCTGGATGAGGATCACGCCATTGGCACCTTTGGCACCGTATAATGCCGTTCCGTTACGCATCACGGTCACCTTCTCGATGTCTGAGGGATTGATGGCCGTGAGGACATCGTTAAAGAATCCCTCATGAAGCATCGTGCGGCCATACTGCTGATCGATGATGACACCATCGACCACCACCAGTGGCTGGGCATTGACATTGAGCGAGTTCAGACCTTGCACGAACATCACACTGCCGATGCCCGGTGTGCCGTTTCGTGTGATGCTATATACCTGGGCTCCTAAGTGCTTTTCTACCTCATCCTTGATATTGACGGAATTGGTATAGTTGAAGTCATCGGTGGAATAGTCGCTGCGAACAGGAATCTCCTTGTTGTAATCTGCCGAGAACGTGGTAGGGTAGAGCTTCACCTCACGCTGTACCATCCCTTCTTGTAATCCCATTCTCACGGGATTGAAGTCGGGCATGTGCACATAGATCGATGAGGTGAACTGGGGCACCTCCAGTTGGTAGGTGCCGTTCTCCCCGGTGAGCGTACTGTAACCTTCCACATCGTCGGCACTGACGATGGTACCCGGAACAGGCATTCCTGTGGTAGCATTGATCACTCGTCCGCGCACCACTCGGGTGGGATACTGCTTGTGCTTCGGTTTCAGCTTGCGTGCAAGTACAGAGACGACATCTTCCTCTTGATTCGCATCCTCATTCTGCGCAGCAATGCTTAATGGGAAAACCATCAGCATGGTGAGTCCGAATATTATCAGTTTCTTCATATCTTTATATTCAATAGTCTGTTGTCAATAATCATTTACTTCGTCAACCAGAAATAGCTGTCGCCATCACCATGGGGAGCCACCTCAAAGCGCCCGTTGTTCAGACGGGAAATGCCGTGGGGAACAAACATGATGCAGTCGATGGACATGGTTCGGGTATAACTCCTGTTACGCTGTTCCGTACTGGTTACGTTTGTCTGGACTGTCAGGGTGACCTGCGAGTCCATTCCCGTCAGACCGTACGAACTGCAGGGGAACTGATAGTTCTCAGCAAGAAGCAGGTAGTTCACCTCATCGGGAGTGGTGGTAATGGCCGACTGGAGCTCCTCTTCCAGGGTGTTACCCTCTTGGTCGTGGTATCCAATCGAACATTTCAGCTTCATCGGCAGGCGCTGGATGGCAGTGGCATTGCTGTCGTTGGCAAGTGCCGGTGCGGTGACGAGATAGATATCATAGCCGATGTTGGAGAGTACGTCGGGGATATTGAAAATCACGGTGTGGTTCACTGTCGTCCTCACAGGCTCGAACTCTGTATAGGCATTGTTCCATACCTTACCGTAGAAGGAGTTGTTGTTAAGCACCTCACGCAGTACCGGTGTAATCGTTCCTACCATATCGTGCGTGGTGGTATTCTCCATCTTGCTCACGTCCCGGATGCTCCCCTGTTTTTCGGCTTCCACAATGATCCACTGGTAGAAGGTGTTCAGCTTATTGATATTCCAGTTGCTGACCTTCAACACCTGTCCGTTGGAACAGGCCACAGGATCTGTCCCGCTGAAGATTCCTGTCGGGGCATATGGCTTCTGGGTGTTGGTTTTGGAGATGCCGCCATACTGATAGTAGTGCAGGTTGTTGTCACCCCAGTAATACTTACGGTTCACATATCGTTCAACCGCAGAGGTGGAAAGAGCCGAGTCTCTGAGATGGGCATCAGTGTTGAGAGTGCGACTGAAGGTCGTACCGTTCACGATGGCCAGCCGGGCATTGGTATATGCCAGGGAATCGCGGTCTCTCACCTGGTTGTCATAGTTGAAGTAGGGTATATACTCATCGATAAGCTTCTTCCATACCTCATTGGTAGGAGCTACTATCCAATAAACACTGTCTTCCTCGTTCAGATCAGCATAGAGATAGTCAAGGAGGTCATTCTGTCGCACAAATACAGAGTCGAGATAAACGGTCTTTCCATCTTCAATACCGCCGGCGACACTTCTTCCCGGCACAAACTCGTTACGGTTGAAACGTGCGTTATGGAAGAAATTCCCTACACTGTCGAGATCGGCATCTTTCAGCAGGTACTCAAACACGTTCGGGAAGAACCTGGCTCTTCCGTCAATGGTGAAGAGAATACCGTTTTTGTAATGCTGATTGGTGGTCAGGATGTTCCTATTGCTGAAGGTGCTGGTTGAATAGTACATCTTTTTCCCGTTCATCATGACCAACGAGTCGTTGCTGACATCAGAGATGGAGTGGTTATACATCGCGATATGGTTCTGGATGAACTCCTTAACGGCTGTGTTGTCATCATCAATCACCTTGCCTTTCTCTGCTTGATAGACGCGGATGAGCTCATCGGCCTCCTGAGCAGAGAACTGATCGTTCGTGGGAGCAAAGACGGTGAACACCTGACTGCTGTTTAGCGCCTTGTCATAGCCTGTTGCCTGAACTACCTTGGCGAAGTTACTCAGATTGCTGTTCTGGGAGATAGCCTGCCAGAGTGAATTGTCGTTCATCCCTTCGTTCTTGCTGGAATAATGATCATCCCAGGTGTCGGAGCAGGCAGTGAAGGTGAGGACTGCCAACACAAGTCCTAATACCTTATTATATATATTATATCTTTTCATATTGTCAATTATCAATTGTCAATGATCCGTTCTTACAAGTCATCCTCCATCTCACCGTCACCGTCAACGCCATAGACGCTCTTCGGCACCAGTTCCAGAAAGTCGAGCATGAACTCGTTATCGTTACCTTGCTTTCCGTCGGAGGCCACTCTCAAACGCAGGTAGTGGTCCTTGGTGGCATCCAAGTAGGTCTGACACAGCACTCGGCGTACTGATGACTCATAAACGATGTCGTATCCTCTATTACCAGAGTTTCCTTCGTTACAGAAGATGGAACGTGGATACAGGTAGGCACCGAGGTTCTTCAGGGTCTTCTGCTGCTCAGCCTTGTCTTCCTCACTCATGTTGTCGTATTGAGAGAGATTGTCAACGAATCCATCCGAACCGAGGTACATGGCGGAGGTCAGGTTCTGACTCATGTCCAAAGGTATGCCTTGCGGAACGCCGTCCAAGTAGATCTGGGCAACACCACGAGTGTCAAATGCCGTATATCCCAAACGGATCTGCCATTCACCGCTGAACGGTACTGGCGGCAGACGGAAGGTGATATCGTAGTCTCCAAACAGGTCGATCTCATCCCATTGATAGACGTTATACATCGAGTGGGGTCTTCTCAACACCATCAGACAGTTCGAGAAGGTAACACCATCGAGATAGCCCATGGGGAAGTAGAAGTTACGACCGTTCTTCGGTGTGGAGGAATCATCGGGATTGTTCGCATCGTCCTCACCAAACGGGTTACCTACACCGCGCAGACCATTTCCGATAATCTCGGGGAAGACGGTGGTGAAGTCCATACGGATACGAACGTTCTGGATCTTGTCCTGTACCTCCTCGCTGAAGGCTACGATGTCATCGACGTAGAAATAATGACCGTTTACGGCATCATGGACAGGTGTGGTCTCAATCGTTGGATCGATACGCTGACCAGTGATAGAGAACTTATCGTCGTAACGACGGTTAATAAACCGGTCACGGGCTTTGCTTCCACCCAGATACTTACTGACCGTGGCCTGGTCCACCTTGATCATGGTGTGAGGCAGGAGTGTGAAATGCCAGTCACAGGGGTTGGTGAGCGACTCGTCAATACCAATGGCGCTCATACCGTTGAAGTTCACTTCCATCGGTGTAAGATCAGAAGCACCGGCTACATATTTATTCAGAATATGGTACTGGATGAAACGGTGCAGGGGATTCACGCTGTCGGTCAGGTTCTCGAAGCTGTGTCCGGGTGCACTGACATCCTGGGGGTAAACCTTGTCGTAGATCTCACAGGCTTTGTTGTAGAGGGCACGGATATCGCCCTTGGCTATGCCGTATTTCTCTTCCAACACATCATCCGGCTCGATGAAGAAGGTGTAGCCGTATTTCTTGGTGTCGGGAACCCAGTAAACCTCGCTCCATTGGTATGATTTGTGACGCTCGCGCTCGTAGTTCTTCGGATCCCAGTCGGGATCAACGACTTTCTGCACCTCGTCGATGACACCGGTGGCAACCAGTGCTTTGTAAAATGTACTGATCCTTGGATTGTCGCGCATCACGTCGGTGATGTAGCTGTTGGATTTCTCGATCACCATATCGATCGGTTGCATGATACCGTTTTCCACGGAGTCGTCTTTCAGCTCGAAATAGATATGTGCCAGTCCTTCAAGATAGATCACGGCGTTGCTGTCGTTGTCAAAACCTGAGGAGGTGGCGAGATAACGGCTCATCATATTGGCTGTCGGCAATCGGTCAACGGTCATGTCATAGGTGGTGTACATATTGTTGACCAAATGGGTGCGGGCAATGGTATCACAGTCGGCATCACTCAGCTGTGACAGACTGCTTAGTCCGCGCTTCTGCAGGAAGTCCTTGACGGCATCGTTCGACGGAACGAAACAGGTATAATGACCATACGTGGCCAGAAGGTCCATGAGACCGGCCCTTTCCACAATCTCGGCAAAATCACTGTATTCCGGTCTGTTCTTCAGATAGTCGCTCATCATCTCACCGGTGAAGGTGTAGAAATACTCGCTGTCTGGCTCGTCGGAACAACTGGTAAGCATCAGTGTGTTGAGGGGGGTGAGCATAGCAAGGAGCAACCCTCCCACGATTCCTTTGAATATCGTCTTGCGTCTCATATCGTTCTTATTGTTTTGTCGTCTTTTGGTAACTGTCGTTTTCACCACTGCTGAAGGCAGGATTCTGTACAAGATTGGCATTGACCTTCATCTCGTCGTTGTTGTACGGCCAGTAGATGGCATCCATCTTCGTCAGGTGGTTGGAGATCAGGGAAGCACCTGTCGTCGCTTTCCGTAAGGCGGCCTGTGTCAGTAACTTGGTGTTACCGGTACGCTGTGAGTAGCGTACGAGGTCGAACCAGCGTTTCCCCTCGAACATCAGTTCGCGTTGGCGCTCCTGGAGTACCAAGGTCTCCATCTGGCTCTTGGAGGTGTAGTCGCTGGCTACTAAGGTATCTACGAGGTTGCTCTGGCAGAGTGCACGTTTGTTCACGGCATTGACAAGTGCGAAAGCTTGCTGCAGGTAAGTTCTGTTGTATTCAACTGTCTCCTGGTCGCCTCCTTCGCGAAGCAACTGTGATAAGGCCTCGGCTTTGAGCAACATGATATCTGACAATCGATAGATCACCCAGTTGGATCCGTTCTGATTCTGTGTATAGATGGATCCATAGGTAACCGTTGGGGTGGCATTGGTCGCGTTGATATTTATGGTGTGCGTTGTGAACTTGTTGATCGACTGGTCATCAATGTCGCAATTAAAATAGATACGGGAATCTAACTTCTTGTTACGATCGGCAAAGATTGATCTTCCCGATGTCTTGTCGATATCATCAAAGATGAAGTCGGAAGGGGCAACCAGTCCGATGGCCGATTGGGAATTCCCATAGAAAGAGTTTACGGCACCGTTCTGCATCATGTTATTGGCATTAGGGTCGTCATCGAAGATCAGCTGGAATATAATCTCCTGGTTCATTTCATTGGTATTTTCCCTGTCTGATCCGAAAAGGGTGGAATAGGCATCTCCATAGTAGTTACTGGTGGAGGTGTTGCTGACAAGGGGGAATCCATTGAATCGATCCGTCGCATCGTCATTGGTGATGAGGCCTGTGTTGCGCTGCTGCCGGTTCTCCTCTGCAATCTTTTTCTTCGAATCAATCACCAGGTCGGCATAGCGGATGCAGTTCTGATAATCTTTCTTCCAGAGATAGAGCTCACAGAGCAGGGCATGGATGGCATCCTGGGTGATGCGTCCTGTCTGATAGAGAGGTTTGGTAACAGGGTAGCGTTTTACAGCAAAGGCTCTCACACTCTCTAAGCTTGTGATCAGGGAATCCACGACATCGTCGAATTTCGTTGCTGGGAGATCCATCTGCTGATTCTCGTCGGTGTAGGCCTCGGTACTGTAAGGCACATCGCGGAAGGCACGGATCAGGTAGAAATAGCAAAGACTGCGCAGGGCAACCATCTCGGCAATATTAGCCTGTAGCTCACTCTCAGTGTAGGCAGGGTCTTCTGCTGCCACCCCTGGTGCATACTTGATCACCGTGTTACAGCGGTTGATGACAGTATAGAAGTCCTTCCACTTGGTATAGCTGTTCTTCGCATCGATATTCTCCATCAATATTTTCTCGAGATTTCCATCGGAGGTGATGTTTCGGCCAATGCCGATATTGTCACTGCGGAACTCTCCCCATACCATCATGCGCTTAATGACACCTTCCTCCTGCATGCCGGAATAACAGCCGGCGATAATGGCATCGACATCGGCTTTCTCGTTCCAGAATTTCTCCAGGATGATCTCGTTCTGAGGCTCAATCTCCAGAAAGTCGGAGCATGATGTCAGACAGCCCATCATGAAGATGGTAAAAATGATTTTATTGATCTTGGTCATCATATTTCTTAATGCTTTATTCTTTAGAATTCAACAGTGATACCCAGTGTGTAAGAGCGTGAACGCGGCGTCTGGGCATTGTCGATAGCTGGAGAGTAACCTCCGCTTGAGATATCCGGGTCAACACCAGAGTACTTGGTGAGCACAAAGGGGTTGTTGGCACTGAAATACAAACTGGCACGGTTCAGTCCGAGGTGACGGACAAACTTCCGGTTGATGGAATAGGATACCTGGGCATATCCCATTCGCAGGTATGAGCCGTCTTCCACAAAGCGGTCGCTGATCAGCGTGTTGTAGTTGGAGTTGTTACCATACATAGCGCGGGGTATGGAAGTGATGTCACCTTCCTTACGCCAGCGGTAGTTCACGGCCTGACTCTGGTTGTCGTTTCCTGTCATGGCCTCGGCATGCAGTCGGGCTCTGTTCAGGATCTTGTTGCCTACACGGTAGGTGAACTGGGTGGTTAAACGCCAACTGCCATAGTTCACAGAGAATCCGAAACCACCGGTGAGCTTAGGCAGGGAAGAACCTAAATAGACAATGTCGAGGGCATTGATCTGACCGTCGTTGTTGACATCTTCATAGATGGCATCACCACCGTTGAAACGGTAGTTTCTACCTGTGGCATCATTGGTGTAGTTGAACATCATCCTGACAGGATTCCCCTGTCCGTCAACAATCACGTTCCCATCGGCATTGGTAGCAACCGGAGCAGTCTTGCCTTCTGCCAAGAACTGACTGCGCTCCTCGGGTGTCATCCTTGAGAAGGTAGAATAGTTATACTGATAAACTCCCTTATAACGGAAACCGTAGATGGCTCCTAACGGGTTATGCAGCTGAACGCGTTGCAATGTTTCGTCGTTGGAGAATCCGTAAACGGAATTGAGGTTGTCTAAGAGGTTCTCCTCCATCTCCAATAACTCATTGCGGTTGTTACCGAAGTTGGCGTTGAAGTCCATCGAGAATTTCTTGCCTGCCGTAATCAGTCGGTTGGCAGTGATATGGAACTCCCATCCGGTGTTCCGCATCTTACCGCTGTTGCGGTAGGGAACATTATCAAAACCTGTATTTGAGGGAATGGGGTAGTTGCTCATCAGCATGTCACTGGTGGTCTGACTATATCCTTCGATGGTCAGCAGCAGATGGTCGTTGAAGAAACCTAAGTCGATACCGCCGTTCCAACTCTGTACAATCTCCCATTTCAGGTTCGTCAGACGGATATTGTTCGGTTTCATAGCCATCATATCGATATAGCGGCTGGTGGAACTGTACTTAGATGTATAGAGGTAGTTCTGACCAGGCTGGTGTCCCACGCGTCCCCAACTGGGACGGATGGCGAACATCGACAGCCAGTTGCGAGTCGGTTCCATCCATTTCTCATCACTGATAATCCACTTCAGGGATACAGAGGGGAAGAATCCCCATCGGTTGTCGGGACCGAACTTCGTCGTACCATCAGCACGCAGAGAGGCATCGATGATGTATCGTCCTTTGTAGGCATAATGGGCGGAGGCGGTATAATACATCGAACGCGACTGGTTGAAATAAGAGTTCAGGCCTTTGATGCTACCACCGCCTTGTGTGGTCGTGATGCCCGAGGGAGCACCCTGCTTGTCCTCTGACTGTCCTGTGGAAGAACCGCTCGTCAGTTCGAAACGTCCTAACATCATGAAGGAGTGGTCTTTGTTCTTAAAGGCGGGAATCAGCGTCAAGGTGTGTTTGGTGTTGAACGACACACTTTTCGATGAGCTGTCGGAGGTGGTGTTCACACCCTGGTTCCAACTTACGGTTTTCAGTTCCTGCGGATAATATTTGTTCTGATAGCCATTGTTGATGTTCATATAGACAGATCCTCTCCAGTTCAACTGCCAGCTGTCATCATCCATTCCCAACAGGTGGTATTGGATAATCAACTCGGGTGTCATGTCGTAAGTGCTCTGCCGGTTCTTGGCAAGTTTGGCACTGGCAACAGGATTCACATAGTCTTTCTGGTTCTGGTTGAACACCGAGCTCGCACTTTGCAGCATGGTATAGTAGGATGAGGTATTCTTACCGGTAATGGGATCCTGCTCGTAGATGGTCATGTTCGGCATCTTCTTCATGGCAATATTCAGCAGGTCGTCGGAGTTACGGTCGTTGTTGGTGTAGGTCAGTGCGAAGTTGGTGCTGACGCGGATGCGCTCACTCACATTGTAGTCGAGAGCCACACGGGTGGAGAATCGCTGCAGTTTCTGCTCGATCATCGTTCCTGTCTCGTGATCGTAACCGGCACCAATACGGAATAAGGCTTTCTCACCACCACCACTAACGGTGAGGTAGTGGTTCTGACGAAGACCCCACTGGGTGACTGCCTTGCGCCAGTCGGTATTGTTGTTGTATTGCTCATACTCTGAGAACGAGGGATCGTAGTTCAGCTCGGGAATATTGGCAGCAGCATCGCTCTGCTCGGGATTGAAATACGACTCCTTCAGCAACATGGTGTAGTCATCACCATTCAGCAGCTCATAGCCTTTAGGCTGGTAGGTACCCGTGAGTTTCAGGGAGTACTGCAAACGGGGTTTACCGCGCGTACCGCGTTTCGTGGTGAGCTCGATGACACCGTTTCCGCCCAATGAACCGTAAATGGCTGTAGCGGCAGCATCTTTCAGCACGCGGATGTCTGAGATATCCTCTGGGTTGATGTTCAGCAACTCGGCGAATTTCTCATTGTTGGCGGAGCCGATATCGAAGTTGTCGAGACTTACCTCACGCACATTGCCATCCACCACGATCAGCGGGTTGGCATTGGTGAGCGTGGAAAGGGATGAGGCACCACGCAGTCGCATGGTAGAGCCAGAGCCGAGGTCACCAGAGTTTCCAATGATGTCAAGACCGGCAATACGTCCCTGCAGGGCTTCGTCAACGGTGGTGATGGCCAGTCCTTCGAACTCCTTCATGGAGATCGACTGGGTGGCGTTGGCTACTTCTCGCTGAGGGATAGGGAGACCGTTTCCACCCACACGTTTCTTGGCCTGTACCACCACTTCCTGAAGCTGTGTAGCCGAAACCAGCACAATCTGGTAGTTTGTCTTATTGATAGGCTCCGTGATGGTTTTCATTCCCACGTAGCTGAAACGGATCTTGTCTTTGGGATTCCTCACTCTCATGGTGAAGTTTCCGTTCAGGTCGGTAATCGTTGACTCAATGATACGTCCGTTGCCATCAATCTCGCAGACGGTGGCACCCATCAGCGGACCTAAGTCATCGCTCACACTTCCGTGAACAGAGGATATCGGTTGTGTCTGCGCACCGATAACCGTTGCAGTCATCAGGGCGAATAGTATAATCGTGAATCTAAGAATTCGCATGCCTTAGTTCCTCCTTATTTTATTTAGTTGTTCTTTCCAAGGGGTCATGTTCTCGAAGAAGAGCGGACCGTCGATCTGGTGGACGATGGCATCGGAGGCCATGAACGTAGTGGCAAGATTGGCTGTAGAGCCACTGAACCAGTATTCGCGGCAGATCTGGTTGTAGAGTCCGTCGGTCTTCACAACGTTGCGGGTGTTGCCAAGTACGTCTCTTACCCACATCGCTCCACCTGCGTTGTTCACGGTAATGGGGTAGAAACGTCCTGTCTCGAGGTTACGTCTCATCGATTCATACGAGTTCTCGTAGGTTCCCTCTTCCGGTGCCATGTTGATGCCGATGGCATGGTCTTGCACATGGTAGCGGATAAAGCTGACGATGATGTCTTTGATGAGATCCTGGGCTTCCTTGGCTGCCTCTTCTGAGCCCCACACTTCTGGGGTCTGAGCCTCATAATCCTCCCAGGTGGGCAGCAGACCGTCATCGATCAGTTTCTTGATGGAACTGTTGGTGGGCACGTAGATGGTGTAGTTGTAGTTGTCAAGCAGGCGCAGGTTCTTGTTTCCTTGTGCCGACATGGCTGCGTTGTATTTGTTTCTCAGTTTGGAGCCTAAAAGGTCGGCACCGTCGTGGTCGAGCAGGTTCAGGAACTCAGAGAACTCCTCCCGCTCTTGTAATGTCAGATATACCGATTTCTCCGTCGTCAGCGGCATCTGGTCGTTCAGTTGGTAGGCTTTTCCGTTCACCTTGGCATAGACTTCGTCGGCGTTCACGGATAAGGGTTTGTTGTGGTGATCTATCTGCCAGCCTCCGGCAAAGGACAGACGGCCATCTGCCGATTTGAACACACGGATGGGAGTACCGCCTTTTGACTTGTAGTACTCATGTCCGTCTTGGATGTCACCGACAATGATCAGCTGTTCCATCAATCGCTTCAGACGGTCTTTGATGACAGCATCCGATACGGTGGTCTGTACGATCTCACCTAAGGTCACATGGCCGTTGGCATCTACGGTACAGTTGTAGCGACGGGCTTGTACACGAGAAGAGATAGGACGCTTCGAGTCGTAGTAGAACTCAAGCACCGTGGGCGATTCTAAGCCATCTGTCATCGAGCCGTAGCTTGCCGGGTCGATATAAAGCATCATGGCATCGTTGGTGGGGAGCAGCAGACTGTACTGCGAGTCCATGGAAAGCAGGTAGGGCAGGAAGTTCAGCTGATCGATAGCCCAGTAGATCACATTCATCGTGGAGGTGTGTGCCAGGGCAGGGTAGGCCACAGAGGCATACTCCGCAGGGGTGAACACCCGCTTTGACATATATACCACACCGTTACAGCCGATGAAGCAGGAGTCGATGTCTTCAACACGGATGCCTAACTCTTCCTTGGCATCGTTCAGCACGCGCCCGAATTTCGAGGGCACAGCCTCGGTGAATACGGGTAGCATGTTCACGTTGATGAGTTTAGCCAGTGTCTCGTCGGGAACGTTCTCCAAACTGCCATACTCCGTCTGGAGGTCTTTGCCTTCGTTCTCCCACCATTCTTCCAGAGCCTCGTTCGTCGGAACAATCATAGCTCCGGCATCATAGTTCATGGTGTAGTCCATGGTGTTGGCATACATATAGTGGTTCCATCCCGGGTCGAATCTCAGCAGAGCCTTGACAGCCGTACCTGTCGGGGTGGTGGCATTTTCGTTACCTCCTAAAGAGAGCGTACTGTAGTAGCGGAGCGCATAGACAGAATCCTGATTATTGTACAGACGGTTATACTCGCGGGTTCCGGCAGCATCATAATAAGGTGCGCAGAAATGGTCGAGCAGCTTTGACCACCGTGACATGTTGGGATGCTGACGGATAATCTCGGCCATGTTCGGTGACGACTCGATCACGCCGTCCACTTTCTGGATATAACCATTCTTACAGGTGATGTCACGCTCAATGACTTTCTTTCCGTTCACCCATGCCTCGTTGATGTCATTGGCCTGATGATTGGTCAGCACATCCAGGTCGGCAGCCGTAATCTTGTTCATTTTCATGAACGAAGGAAGGAAATGGATCATCGGAGCCGCTGTGGCATCTTTCAGCAAGGGGATGCTCTTGCCACTGTTGCGGAATCTGTCCCATGCTGCAGTGAGGGGCATCCGGGCGGGCGTGATGATCTCCACGGAGTCATAGACGCTCGTGGCCGTCTCACGGCGCATACATTTCCCTTCAAGTGGCGGATTGCCGTTTACGTTGGATAACAGCTCGATCAGATAGGCATTGTTCACCATCGAGTTGTTCAGCAACAGCTTTTTCTGCGATAATGAAAGCTGTTCGTAACGGCTCACACCCCAATTGTTATGTGTGAACCATTGCTGAAAAGCCTCATCGTTAGCGACAAACAGTGTCTTCGAACCGGTGTGACTAAGCACTTCACGTTGTCCTAAGTCATCGATTAACCTCAGCATGGTGGTGTAGTTGCCTCCTTCCTCCAAACGCTCATAGATGGAGTTGCCTAACCATGATGGCTGTCCTGTCAGGATATCATCTTGACATCCATAGAGGACGTAGGAACTCATCAGCAGTCCGAGGGCAGCAACAAGCCATTGGTGCCGTTGTTTTGCGATTTGTCTCTTTCCCATAAGTTTATACAATCGTTTAAAGTTTACTTCGTTTGACTGATACCTTATTATATATGGTCTGTCAGGAGCATGATTTAGGTATGTCGTTGTTGATAATAATTACAGTACAAAATGTTTGAATAGTTGACTCCTGTTTTCCTAATTTGCAAATTTAAAGATTCTCGGGCAACTCCCTTTTACAATATTTATCAAATTTAACTATCCGTTACAAGAAATAAAGTTTCCGTTACAAATGACATGGTACATCTGGTGGGTAGATAGACTTAGCGAACGATGATACAACAGCAACGGGTGCTGTGGTCAGAGCCTCAGCACCCGTTGCTGTCGTGGGAAAAGGTGATGTTGACTGTTAGAAAGCACTGGCCTTCAACCGCAGACCAGCCTTTTCATCTAAACCGAACATCAGATTCATATTTTGTACCGCCTGTCCCACTGCTCCTTTCAGCAGATTATCGATGCAGGATGTCACAATGAGCTTGTTACCGATCTTCTCGCAGTGCACCAAACACTTGTTGGTGTTCACCACCTGCTTCATGTCAAGGGCCTTGTCACTGTAGTGCGTGAAGGCGGCATCTTGGTAGAATGCTTTGTAACAGTCCACGATTTCCTCTAACTGGCGGTCTGTTTTGATCACCTCTGTCACGAAGATACCACGGGCAAAATCACCACGGTAGGGGATGAAGTCGATGGAAACACCCTGCTGCTCCTTCGAGATGGGAGAGATGATCATGGGTGCCTCTTGTGGCCGTACCTCGTTGAGGCTCTGACAGATCTCGTGCAGGTGCTGGTGGGTAAAGAGCTTATACACGCTGAAGTTGTTGTTGCGCCATGAGAAATGGGTCGTTGCCCCTGGCTTCTGTCCTGCTCCTGTACTTCCCGTAATGCCATTCACGGCTACATCATCACGGATCAGTCCCATCTTCGCGACAGGCAGCAGTCCTAACTGGATGCAGGTAGCGAAGCATCCGGGATTGGCCACTTGCTGTGCCTGCTGAATCTCTGCTTTGTGGATCTCCGGCAGACCATAGACAAAGTGATAGGGAGAATCTTGTTCCCTTTTCAGTCTAAAGTCCTGCGCCAGGTCGATAATCTTCACATGCTCCGGAATGCTATGCTCTTTCAGAAACGCCTCACTCTTGCCGTGCCCGAAACAGAAGAACACCACATCCACCTGATCAAATGGCATCTCACTGCTGAACCGCAAATCCGTTTCTCCGATCAGTCCTTCGTGTACATCACTCACTAAATTGCCAGCGTTACTCTCACTGTTGGCAAAGACGATCTCCGCCTCGGGATGTCCCAACAAAACTCTGATCAGTTCACCCCCAGTATATCCTGCTGCTCCAAGAATTCCAACTCTCATGCCTTTTCTGTTATTGATGAAAGAAATTATAATAATTAGAATAATTCATTTCAGAAATTATTTATAAATCGATATAGTCCCTATAGTTGTCTTGTGTAAGAAGAACAAAGTCATCATCTTCTTCAAGATATAGATACCGTTCTGCTCTTAGGCTCCTTTCACCGAAATTAATAAGAATGCCTTTGTCGCTTTTAGTGATTCTCATGTAATTGAAAAGCTGAGCCCTGTGTTCAGAAATAATCTCTTCAACAGCTTTTAACTCAATAATAATGCCCTTATAGAAGAAGTCTGCATAATAGATTTTTTCTAATAACTCCCCTTTATAATAAATACGAAGCCCTTTCTCACGTTCTGCTTGAATACCTCTATGTCTCATTTCCATTGAAAGAGCCTCCTGATAGATGGGTTCAGCAAGACCTCTTCCGAGGGTGTTGTGAACTTCCATAGCAGTACCGATGACTTCGTATATATCATTATATTCTTGGCGAGTCATTTTTATTTCTGAGATAAATTATTCTAATTATAGTAATTTCTTTCCTTAAAAAACAATTAAATGACCGCCCTTCTCCCCTCCCTTTGGGAGGGGTTGGGGGTGGGCTTTATCTCTCATTGGGATGCACCCCATAGTACACTCTCAGGGGTGTACTGCTCACCTTGATGAATCCCTTGGCCTCATCGGCAGTCCAGCCTGTCTGGGTCTCACCATATTCGCCAAGCTTACTCTTGGTGAGGTCATTGTCTGAGTCAACACCCACGGTCTCGAAACCGTATGGACGGAGCTTCAGGATGGCAGTACCGGTCACGTTACGCTGCGAAGAGGTGAGCATGGCTTCCATATCCGGCATCACCGGCTCTAAGTACTGACTCTCGTGGAGGAACATACCGTACCAGTTGGCCACCTGATCCTTCCAGTACTGTTGCCACTTGCTCAGCGTTGATTTCTCCAACAGACGGTGTGCTTCAATGATCAGCTTGGGAGCAGCGGCCTCAAAGCCTACACGACCCTTGATGCCGATGATGGTGTCACCCACATTGGCATCGCGACCGATAGCATACGAGGCACCGATCTCCTCAATCTTCTGGATGGCCTTCACCTTGTCATCGAACTTCTCATCGTTCACGGCCACGATCTCACCCTTCTCAAACTGTATCTTCAGCAGCTGTTCAGGTTCCTTGGCAGTGACATGTTTCAGGTAGGCATCCTCGGGCAGCCCTTGTGTGGGATCGAGCAGCTCGCCACCACAGATACTCGTACCCCAGATACCCACGTTGTACGAATATTTCAGTTTGGTGAAGTCGGCAAAGAACCCATGATCATTCAGATAATCCACTTCCTCCTTACGAGTGAGTTTTTTGTCACGGGTCAGGGTGATGATCTCCACACCCGGTGCCATCACGAGGAAGGTCATGTCGAAACGGATCTGGTCGTTACCGGCACCAGTAGAACCATGAGCGATGGCATCGGCACCGATCTCCTTGGCATAGCGGGCGATGGCGATGGCCTGGAAGATGCGCTCACTGGATACTGAAATGGGGTAGCAGTTGTTGCGCAGTACGTTACCGAAGATCATGTATTTCAATGATTTCTCGTAGTATTCATGGGTCACGTCGAGGGTGACGTAAGCTTTAGCCCCTAACTTATAGGCGTTCTCCTCGTTCTTCTTCAGCTGTTCCTCACTGAAACCACCTGTATTGGCACAGGCGGCATACACCTCATAACCTTCGTTATGTAATTTCATCACTGTGTAACTGGTGTCAAGGCCACCAGAAAAAGCCACAACAACTTTTTTCTTTTCCATATCATTTCTTTTTTTGAAAGAAAATGAATGATGGGATTTAGAAAGAAATGAATCTAATTAGAATAATTATTTTCATTAATGATAGTAAATCATTTCTGGAATCAATTATAGTAATTATTCTAATTTCTTTCCCTTTTCTTCCCTTTCATTCAAATACTTTTCTTTATTTATTCATTCTTTTTATCAATTCTCTTGATTCTTTCAATCACCTCTTCGGGTATCTTTGCCGGCAGATGCTCTGTAGGATCGAACAGCATGCCCGTGCAGATACAGTATTTGCGGTCAGTGCGTTTCAGCACATCCACGTTGACACAGCCCTCGCACCCTTTCCAGAATGCCTCGTCGTCGGTGAGGTCGGCAAAAGTCACGGGCTTATAACCTAATTGTGAGTTCATCTGCATCACGGCGGCACCACTGGTCAGAGAGAAAATCTTGGCCTTGGGCCAGCGGATGCGGGCCAACGAGAACGTCATGTCCTTGATGCGCTTGGCAAGATGCAGTCCCCGGTATTTGGGATGCACAATCAGACCCGAGGTGGTCACATACTGTTTGTTCCCCCATGTCTCGATGTAGCTGAAGCCAGCGAAATCATCACCACAGAGAGCGATGACCGCCTTGGCCTCGCGCATCTTTGTTGTCAGATATTCATGGGTACGTTTGGCGATACCTGTTCCGCGCACTTTGGCGGCCTCGCTGATGGTCTCCAAGATGGTATCCACATATTTCTCATGCGAGGCATCGGCCACCATCACCTGGATGTCCTCGGCCTTGATCCTTTCGGATGTTGTTACGGATTCACCGCTTTTCTTTTCCTCCTCTTTAATCTCTTCCATTATTATGATCTTCTCTACGAATTAGACGAATTAGGTGTTTATTACTCTACGAATTTGGCGAATTGGTATTTTACTACTCTACTAATTTGACGAATTAGACGAATTGGTATTTTATTACTCTACTAATTTGACGAATTAGACGAATTGATGTTTTATTACTCTACGAATTTTGCGAATTAGACGAATTACCAATCACCTGTCCTTTCTCCCTCCCTTTGGGAGGGTTGGGGTGGGCTCCCCCTTGGTCGGGGTGGGCTCCCTATTTGATATTCGGTATCACCATGCTCAGTCCCTCGATCACTTTCTCCTCCCGCACTCCTTGTCGGATCACGATGAAGATGGTGTCGTCACCGGCGATTGTGCCGATGATCTCCGGAATGTCACTGTTGTCGATATTGTAGGCAATACTGCTGGCATAACCCGGACGTGTCTTGATCACACCCATGTTCCCAGAGAAGTTGATGCTGACAAAACCGGAAGTCTGCAGCATCTCCATAGCAGAGCGGGGCGTGGAAACACGTTTGTACATGGTGTCGTTCGGAAGTACATACACATACTTGCCGTTCATCGAGGCAGCCTTCGCCACCTTCAACTGCTTCAAGTCGCGGCTCAATGTGGCCTGCGTCAACTTGAAACCTTCTTTCTCCAGTGCACGCAGCACCTCTTCCTGACTGCCTAACTCCATGCTCGATATGAGCATCTTCAAGGCTTCCATCCTGCTGTTTTTTACTTTCATGAGGTATATTTATGCTAAATCGGCTGCAAAAGTAATTCTTTTTGTGCATATATGCAAATATTTTTGCATGTTTTTCTCAAATCTCTTTCCACGCACCTTAATAACTTTGGAAACGAATTATTCTAATTTGTGGATAAAATTATTCTAATTATTCAAATTTGTTTCTTAAAAAAACGCCGCAGGCGACATGTTAAACTTAACATTCACTTTTGAAACGAATTACCATAATTAGAATAATTATCCCACAAATTTCAATAATACTTTTTCGCTTACACTCAAGTCCCTCTTCTATTTACTAATTATTATTATTCTAATTCGTGGATAAAATTATTCCAATTATTCAAATTTGTTTCTTAATAAAAATCGCCGCAGGCGACATGTTAAACTTAACATTTACTTTAGAAACGAATTACCATAATTAGAATAATTCATTCCACAAATTATAATAATACTATCCGCTTACACTCAAGTACCTCCTCTAATTACTAATTATTATTCTAATTTGTGGAATGAATTATTCTAATTATTCGAATTTGTTTCTTAATAAAAATCGCCGCAGGCGACATGTTAAACTTAACATTTACTTTAGAAACGAATTATCATAATTAGAATAATTCATTCCACAAATTTCAATAATACTTTTTCGCTTTGCTCAAGGAACTCCTCTAATTACTAATTATTATTCTAATTCGTGGATAAAATTATTGTAATTATTCAAATTCGTTTCTTAATAAAACGCCGCAGGCGACATGTTAAACTTAACATTTACTTTAGAAACGAATTATCATAATTAGAATAATTCATTCCACAAATTTCAATAATACTTTTTCGCTTTGCTCAAGGAACTTCTCTAATTACTAATTATTATTCTAATTCGTGGATAAAATTATTGTAATTATTCAAATTCGTTTCTTAATAAAACGCCGCAGGCGACATGTTAAACTTAACATTCACTTTAGAAACGAATTACCATAATTAGAATAATTCATTCCACAAATTTCAATAATACTTTCCGCTTACCTGAAAAAATCTGTGCGTTCCGTGCTATCTGTGTGGTTGTGAATTTGTCAGAAAAAAGTACCAAAATTTAACACTTCTGAACCGGGTAATTGAGGAATCGAGATGAAGGAATTTGGGCAGATTTCCGCTCTTTTTGGTTCTCGGTTGACAAAGATATTGTTCTTGTGGGGCAAGAATACTGTTTTCATTGACAAAGAATACTGTTCTTTGGTGATAAAGATACTGCTTTTGGGTCGTAAATAAGGTCATTTTGAGGGGTAAACAGACTCTATTTGTACCCAAAACAGACTCTAATTGCCACTTAAACAGACTCTACTTTGCCATCGGGAAACAGGGTGTTTTTACAACTGTCTCATTGTCAGTGGGTTGCAAAACTGCCAAAAACAGGGCCTTTTTACGACCGAATGACTGCTTGAATGATTTGAAGCGATTCTGGAGAGGTGCTTTGTCAAGATAATTCTGAATTTTTAACTTTTCGGTAAAAATCGCCCTTTTTTCACTGACCATCGCGGAAAACCCTATTTTAACCGCAAAATCCACCGAATCCGTACGGGTTTAACTAAACACAAACCGAAGGTCTTTCAAAGCGGAGCGGAGAAAAATTTCACGAATTTCACGAATAATAATCAGCCTATACGGCTGAAGTACAGCGAGTCATCACAGATCGGCAAGGCCATCACCTATGCCTATACAAGGTGGGGCAACATGATGCGATATCTCGATGACGGACGACTCCTGCTTGACAACAATCTTGCCGAGAACGAGATACGTCCCGTCACGCTGGGCAGGAAAAACTACCTCTTCTGCGGCAACCATGAGGCTGCCGGGAACATGGCTGTTGTTTGCTCACTGCTGGCCACATGCAGAAACCATGATGTCAATCCTCGAAACTATTTGAATGATGTCATAAGCCAGATGCCCTATCATACAAAAGCATCATATGAGGAACTCCTGCAACTGCTACCACATAAGTGGAAGCTTACACATCCGGAATCTGTCATGACTAAAACTGCATGACATGGGTATCACATATAGGTGCAACAAATAACAATAGCAGCTACAGTCGAATGTGATTGTAGCTGCTATTGTTATGGTATATAGGTATCACTACCTGTAGTTTATCGAATGCTTACCTCTCTCTTCTTGGTATTCCTATTTCTATCGGATGTTTACTACTGGTAGAACAAGACTTCTGTACTGTTCAGTACTGACTTAGTCTATATGTTTGTCACAATATACAAACGGCGGGATGTGTTGTGCATCCCGCCGTTCTATTAATTATAATGTGTAACTTAGTTGTTATATTCATTCAACCAGTCATTATCAGTATTATCTTCCCATAGGTCATAAATGAATGGATCATTGTTTGGTTTGGCTTCAACCTCTGTAGTCTCACCTTCGTATCCACTCATCGTAAGCTCGGATTGCATAAGATGCTGCATGAGAATAGTCTCAATCTCGGGTTTCTTATATGCTCTCATAACAAACCTCCTCTCTTATTTAACAACAATTTTCTTACCATCTTTGATATAGATGCCTTTTTTAGGATGAGTCACTTTTACGCCCTGAAGAGTGTAATAATTATTGCTATCCATTTCGGAATCCAACCAACCGTCTGGCATGATCAGCGTGGCTATACCATTTTCTTTCTCTTCGATTACTGATTCAAAGATAGGCTCTCCCATATATTTAGCAGTAGTAGATCCACTTCTTACACCCCAGTTGTTGGTTGTAACAGGATTCTCCCAAATAGCTTTTGTCCAATAGTCATCTTTACCATCAACATGCTCTTCAATCAAAGCAGGATTGTCTTGCTTGTTTTCATATACCTTTGTGTAATAAGCATCCTTTATTACAATACATTCACCACCCATATAATCAGGATATTCAGTAGCAGAAAGTTTCAAGTATGCTTTGTCGTTTGGCATCGTAACACCTACATTGTTAGTAAGCTTAAGTCTGAAGAAACCTCGATAGTTATTGGCATCACTTGTTCCTTTTCCTGAGGTTGTTGACGAATATTTAGCGAGTGAAAAGTTCCTAAAGGTAACTGCTGTTGGATGGTTAACATCATTCACATCGTAAGGACCAACAACCTGTTGCTGTACAGTTTCTGTGTGTTCAACACCTTGTTTATCCTTATACTTATAGGTACCGAAACAAGTAGGAACCAGATAATTCATGAGAGTATTTTTAACTCGTTCACCAGTATTGTCATCAGTATAATCGTCAGCACCGGCTAAATAGTTTTCACGGGTTATTGGATGACCAGTATAATTCACGGTTGTAAGTGAGAAGGTATTATGACCATCGAGTGTCTTTGCATTGCTTTGGCCATAAAGGATAACACCTGTACGTCTCGGGATAACAGGTATTGACTTTAAGATCAGATTCTTTCCCTGGATATCTGTCACAATATAAGCTTTAAAACCCTTAGGGGTCAAGTGGTCATATTCCAAGTTACTATACGTCCTTAGAATCACTTCACCTGTTTCAACTGGCTGATCGGGGGGTAAACTACCAGCATTAATAAACTCATGCCAACCATTTCCTGCACCTTGGGCACTATTTCTTGCTGCGTTTCTATGGTCACTAAGCCATTTTTGAAAAAGTCCAGCATCGTTCGCTTCTCTTGCAGTTAAAGGGTGACCAAGATTCGCGTAATTCTCTGTATGGCTTGATGGAAAATGTAAGGTTGCGGCCATGCCCTCTACTTGAGTTTGATTATTGGTGGTTGTAAAATCAAAAGATTCATATTCTGCTCGTAAATCGGCATCGCAAAGTACATAAACATCAGTAATGGAAATAGTCTGAGCGAAAGCTTTATTCTTAATGTAAAGTGAAGTCATATCTTCAGGGAAAACGACTCTTTTAAGATTTGCACATGTCGAAAAGGCAAACCCACAAATGTATTTCAAACTCGAGGGTAATGTCAAATTTTCAATTCCACAAGCATAAAAGGCATTCTCTGGCAAGACTGTCATAGATTTGTTGCTTGGCCAATTTATGGTTCTTACAGCTCCGAAATTCTTGAAAGACCATCCTTGGGGTGATACAGTGATATTTGCATTCCCGTCAGGTCCATTATTTGTTGCAGTAACATTAAAAGTTGCATCTGTTAAATCTATAGTAGTAATACTATTTTTTCCATCATTTGATCCACCATTTGTTAACCAGCCTTGCGTCCAACCGGTATAAGAACCTGTAGCCAGTTTAATTGTTGTAATGGTTCCGTTAGTCAACGCTGTTTGAACATTAGCAGGGAAACTGCTAAAGTCTTTTGCGACATCATTAGGTCCAAAAATTAAGACCGAGGGATCTGAGGTGTCAATGGACTGTGCATTCACGCCTACCCATGCGAACACACATACTGCTAAGGCGAAAAGCCTTTTTCTAAAAGTAATTTTGTTCATATTATATCAGTTTAAATTTACTTCGGTTTTGTTAGTAACTTACGTATAAATATGCTAGTAATATTCGCGCTTTTGCACGCTTTGCGTCTTAAACCGTGCAAACTTACTACTATTTAATAAAATAGAGATGGGTTTGCGGCGATTTTATGTAAAAGTTTGTCCGATAAATATTAAAGAAGTGTCCAAGGTGGATTTGGGTAGAATTGATGCTGGTGTATAAAATGTTATGTCGATTCGTTATGTTAGCAGAGAATATTGTTATGAATCGTAATATTTGTCTTCAATTTTATGATGGGAAGGATCGTTTTTCCGAATCGTTTGACAGACAAGAAACGGTATGGGTTAGTATAAAAATCTGTCAGAAATTTTCATAAAAATTTGTCCGTAGCAGGGGAGTACAGGGCACTGTCATTTGGCGGTCTGCTGCGCCCTGTATTCAGAGGGCGTCATGTTATAGTAACGCTTGAAATAGTTGATAAAGGTAACGGTGTTGGTCATGCCGCATAACTTAGCGATGGCATCGATGGTGAAGTTCGGATGGAGGTCCATCAGCTTCATGGCATGGTCGATGCGTTTCTTGTTCAGATAGACGGTGCAGCTGGATGCTCCGCTGTATTTCCTCATGATGTTGCCGAAGCGGTTTTTATCAACACCCATCATGGCGGCAAGGTCATCACGCGATAGCTTGGGGTTGAGGAACAGGGAGTCCTTCATCAAACGGTTCTCTATCTTCATGTAAAGATGCCAGTCGGGATCATCGGCGTAAGGTGATTCCTCATCCGTTGCCTCCTGGGATTGTGACTCCACAGCTGACTGTGCTGTTGTAGCTTGCGATAGATTGTTCTCGTTCCATGCCACCAAGGTGTCTCTCATCTGCAATCCGTATTCTTTCAGTTCGATGATATCAGCCTCCAGACGTTTGTTGGCTTTCTTCAGTGATTGGTTGCGAACCATAAAGACGATGAGAAAAGCTGCCAGCAGGATGATGACTACGACAGCTGCAATGAGCCAATAGATATAGGTGGAGACCGCCTCAGGATTTTCTGTGGCTGTCAGCAGCAATGTCATGGCAGACTGTTGAGATAACGTGAGAAGTGTCATGCAATATTGTACTGTAATTTGGTTCCGCGGCAAAAATAACAATTATTTTTCAATTTATCATCTTTTGGCATCAAAAAATTGCAGAAAGACAGTTTTATTGTCAGAAGATGATCATTGTGATGATTCTCTTCCCTTCGCTTTGAGTGACCGTTGGTTCCGTGTGATCTTACCTCAGCCGTATAGGCTATATCCGTGCGATTCGTGCAATCCGTGTTCAATAACCCTTTAGCCGTACAGGCTGATCCTGTTTTCCTTTGAAATTCTCTGCTAACTCCGTTAACTCTGTGTGAGTTTAACAAAAACCAATGACCTCTGTGTGGTTGCTGTAATTATTCATTTTCGGAACAAAAATCATTGGAATCGGAAGATTATCCCCCCAAATGGTGAAAAATATTTTGCTTTCTTGCGTTTTTTCGTTGAAAATCATTATCTTTGCACCGCATACTAGAACCCCCTGTGGAATCAGGGACAGGTGGAATGAATAAAAAAAAGCTAATCCGAGCCAGATATTTGCTACTGCTGGCGTTATTGGGAATAATGATCAACAGCAATGCGCAGAACCGTGATTCGGTGGTCGTGGCTCCTGATAGCAGTAACTTTGTAACGGCAAGTGTGCTGATTATCTCTCCCACCCATGCTGTATATTCGGTGTTCGGTCATGCGGCCCTTCGTATGGAGTGTCCGTCACACCAGCTCGACTATGTGTTCACTTTTGAGAGTGATCCCAGTGTCAGCGGTTTCATCACCTTTTTTGCTGGAAAGGCTGAAGCGAAGTTTGTGGTGGTTCCTACTGAGGAGTTTCTTCGGGATGTCAAGCTTATAGGGAGAGAAATCAAGCAATATGAACTGAACCTCACCCACCACGAGAAGCAAGAGTTGTGGCGACATCTGGATGAGGACATGGTAGAAGGTGCGCATCGGAAGTTCAACCTGCTATTGAACAATTGCGTATCGATGACAGTGCTGAAGCTGCATCAAAGTTGCATCGATGAGCGACTGACATGGAAGGATGACATGTGCATGTTGACACAGGATAATGGTGATTACGTCAGACAGTGTGTTCATCGGTCGCCATGGGCTGAGTTCCTGTTCATCACCTTTATGGGTAGTGTTTGTGATGAATACTACGATTATGAGTCAAGGCTTTGTCCTGAGAACTTAATAGGAGAACTAAAAAAAGCATCCTTTGTCAGTGAACAAAATCAAGGGAAACGTCCTGTGCTAACAGGGAAGGAAAAGGAACTGCTGACAGAGACGTATGTGCCTCGGAAGACGATACTCACCCCAACGTTGGTATTTGGATTCTTGTTACTCTTCACCTGTTTCCTGACTTATGCCGAATGGCGGTGGCAATGGATCAAACCTGCACGCTGTTTTGACAGTATGCTATTGACGATACAGAGCCTGATAGGCATCGTTCTATTATATATCACCTTTGTGTCGGAGTTGTTAGGCAGTCATTTCAACTGGTACCTGATACCGTTCAACCCGCTGCCCCTGCTTCTCTGGATTTGTCTGCGAAAGCGGAAGAACTACGGCAGAGTATATCTGCTCTATACGGTGGTGCTCGTGGCGTTTATCGCCCTCACCCCGTTCCTCTCTCAACTCGATGTGCCACATCAGATGATTACGATGGTGTTGGCGGTGAGGTGTGGAAGTAAATGTTGGAAAAATAAAGGATTATTCGAAAATGAATACAGTCAATAAAAGGAATAGGATTTTTCTTTTACATTTCCTGTTTTTGTTATGTGGGGTAAGTGCTTATGGGCATTTAAATGATCAATATAGTTACAAAACTACAGTAACGGTCCGCACTGGTTCAGGCTCTGTCTATGCAACTTATAATGATGTGGATAACTACAATTACGGGTCTGCAACTACAAGTACCAAGAGTTATTCGGCTTCATTTAGAAAAGGTAGTAATCAGGCTTCTGTAACGTTAAATGCTACCCCTGCAGAGGGTTATCGATTTGTTAAATGGGAAGATAATAGTGGGAGCGTTGTCAGTTCAACGAATCCTTCACCAAATGTTACTTTAACTTATCAGACAAGTGGAATATCTTATAATACAGTTGTTGTTTGGTGGATTCCTTATATGTACTACTATAATTATAAAACAGAACAGGAATTCAAATATTTCGCTTACTTCGATGAAGAAGGAACTGTCGTTGCAAGAGTTGCTTCTGGCCAAGAAAGTATTGGCTCTGCAGTTATTTCAGAAGAGTCGTTTTCTGAAGGAGATGAGGTAACTTTGGTTGCTTCAAATATCAATGGTAGTGAACTTGTAGGATGGGCTTTTGATCATTGGGAGGTTGATGGTGTAAATGTATCGGAGAAAAATGAAATCAAAGTGGTAGTGCCAAACACCGAAGTCACTTATGTTGCTCATTTTTCACAAGCAGATAGTGAGAGCTATTGCTTTATAAGGAACAAAAAGACAGGAAAGTATTTGAAAATTTCAGGGAAAAAAGATTATAGTGTCCCAAGTAGCGAATCATCCCATGCCTCCTTCAACGGCTCTTTTACATTAGTTTCACCAGAAAAAGCTGTCTCAGATCCTGCATGTGTTTTTCTTTTGACAGGTACAACCAATAGCGGTGGGTTGAAAAATGCATCGTTGGTTTCACAAGGAAAAGTTATTGGCAATGTAAGTGGCGTCATTATCAAAAAAGCATTGACGATTCGTCCAGTTAACGTGGGTACTTATTCAATATCGACTATCTATACTTATCAGAATAATGATATTGATTTATATTTCCGAGATAATAGTGGCACCCCAGATATGGTAAGATCGAATAGCGATGCTTCAACAGAATGGGAAATCCTAACTCTGAACAAAGCAAACTTGGACAGTCATTATTTCGGTGCTGCACCTAATGCTCTTTTGGAAAGAGATGGTAAGTATTATACTACTCTTTATACAACATTCCCTTATGAACTGCAGAGCGGAAGGGCATATTATATCTCTGATGAGAGTATCAAGAACTTGGGCACAGATGATAATCCTGCCATCAAAGTGTATTGCAATATAATTGAGGATGGAAAGGTGCCGGAGAATTTCCCTGTAATACTTGAATTTGAGAGTACAAAGGTAGAAGATAATAAGATTCTGCCTTTACCTAGAAGGTCAGTCAGTTCAATTAATGGTAGTTCTCTGGTTCGAGGTCACATTTCGTTATCTGATGGAACAAAGACCGGCGATGGAAATATGTATGTGCTTTCTGTAGGAAGTAACAGTGGACTTGGTTTTTACAAGTTGAAGACAGGAACGGCCATGACGGATAACAAAGTGTATGCTTATCTCGATGAGGAAGCGCAGACTTTGGCAAAGAATATGTCTTTTTCTTTTGGTGATGATTTTTCAAGTGAGAGTGGTATAATCACTAATATCCAGGAGATGGTGGTACTACCAGAATCCTTAACTGGGGCAATTATATATGACCTCCAGGGTCGTCAAGTCAAGAATCCCACTCGAGGAGTGTATATCGTGAATGGGAAGAAATTCGTTATTAAGTAGTATTGCTGCTGATGAAACGCCAGTATATTCAACCTGTATGTGATTCATGGGATCTCTCTTATGGGGAGAGGCTCATGCTCTACTTCTCAGTTTATGATGAGGACACTGAAATCATTGGTGCCAAGGAGCAAGATTATGACTTTGATGACTGGCCTACTGATCCCTGGGAAGATCATATCTGGCAGGAGGAAGAAAAAACAGATATCTGGAACGACTAAGGAAAATCCGCGTTTGTCCGTGTCCATCCGTGCCTGAAAACAAAATAAAGAGTGCCCCTATCTCGACATTTCCGAGGTGTGGGCACTCAATTCTTTATAACCTTCTACCGTCTATAGTCTTTTTCTGTTGTCTATAGTCTATAGTCTTTTTCTATAGTCTAAAGTCGGATGAACCTAATTTCTTTCTAAGTTCTCATTGAAAAGGTTGAAATTCAACTTCACAACTTCACAGTGCTGCATAGTGTTGGGACTGAGCAGGTTACGCGTGAAGTTTAACTTCACGCAACTTCACACGGTTCCATAGGGTTTTAGGGGGCAAAATGAATTGTTGGTAGCCCAAAAGTACTATGGTTTGTCACCATAACCTCTATAGTTTGTCACCGTAACTATGGTACTTAGCGCATGAAAACACCGTTCTTTACTTGAATTTTTCATGAGAATTACCATGAATAATGCAGGCTATAATAGTCATCAGAAAGAAATTATCAGAAATTACTAGAAATTAAATCCAGAAATTTGATAATTTGTGGATAAATTTGGTTCATCCCCGAATTGCGTTGGCAAGTTTATATAGTAGTATAGAAAAAGCCGCCAATTCATTATCTTTGTGGTTCCCCAACCATATCAGATATGAACGGCAGCTTATTATATCAGGCATACGG
>Ga0310697_10000301_pt1 | contig 69565 bp, 64 predicted proteins | sample 172DNAGHGlowgp2_FD_203883 | JGI IMG/M metagenome (GOLD analysis project Ga0310697, IMG submission 203883) | Sheep rumen microbial communities from Palmerston North, Manawatu-Wanganui, New Zealand - 1728 DNA GHGlow gp2 (v2) (version 2) | ecosystem: Host-associated > Mammals > Digestive system >...
GGGCAGATTTGGAGATCATTCGGCTGGAAGAAGCTGACGTGATCACAGCCAGCGGCGACGGACTCGATGGTCCGGGCTTGCCGTAAGTTGCCAGGAACAAACATAAGAACAGCCGCGAGGCGGGTTTTCCCCGCCTCGCCTTTCTAAAAGATATGAAACAAAGAAGTATTGCAGTGATTTGCCTGTTGCTATGTCTCTTTGTATGTGGGACGGCATATGCTGACGGGTTTTCCCCTGCCTTAGGAGATGATGGAATTACCCTGCCGTCCCTTCCACCGGCAGACGGCCCCACGCCCACTCCCACAGCTACCCCTATAGCCACGCCTAAGACGACGCCAAAGGCAACAAAAAAAGCTACAGCCACGGCCACGCCCAATGCTACCGAGGAGCCTTCGAAGGAGCCCGCGGATACAGCGGAGCCTATAGCGACGGAAGCGCCCACGGTGGAACCGGCGGTGACGGAAGCACCCGCAGAGAAGCCTGCGGAAGCCCTGGCGAACACCGAACCCGAAGCGCCGAAGCAGGACGATCCTGTTCCGGCGGCGGTGACTGCGGCTCCGGCCAACGTGTCTGATGCGGAAACAGCCTCCGCGGCCGGAGGATCCGGCTGGATCCTGTGGCTCATTTTGACCTTGATCCTGTTGGCGGGCATCCTTTTCCTGGTGTCCAGGCGGAAGAAGAAATAATGCAATGACATATGTTGAGGCAGGCGATCCGCCTGCCTCTTTTGTATATTCTTTCCGGCAAATTGACTTGTCTCCGGGAGAATGGTAGTATGATCGGTAGAGAAATGTGATTCGTGGAGGTATCCTGCCATGGATGTGGATCATTCCCTTGCCCCGGTCGTACTGGACGGAGAGAGCCTGACCATCGAGAAGGTAGTGAGCGTGGCCCGATTCAACGCCCCGGTGAAGCTGTCTGAGGCTTGCTATGCGGACATCGACCGGGCCCGGGCCCTGGTGGAGAAGATCCTGCGGGAGGACCGCCGGGTCTACGGCATCTCCACCGGCTTCGGCGAATTCTCCAAGGTGAACGTGGGTCACGAGCAGAGCGCCCAGCTCCAGGAGAACCTGATCCTGAGCCATTGCGTGGCCACAGGCACCCCCTTCGGCCGGGAGATCGTCCGGGCCATGATGCTCCTTCGGGCCAACGCCCTCGTCAGGGGAAATTCCGGCATCCGGCGGGAGCTCATCGAATGCCTTATCGCCATGCTGAACAAGGACGTGACCCCCGTGGTGCCCCGGCAGGGGTCCCTGGGCGCGTCCGGCGATCTTGCGCCTCTCGCTCATATGGCTTTGGTGCTCATCGGCCGGGGCGAAGCCTGGTATGGGGGGGAATGCCTCCCCGGGGCTGAGGCCATGAAACGGGCTGGCATCCCCACCTATCATCTGCTGGCCAAAGAGGGCCTGGCCCTCATCAACGGCACCCAGTGCATGACCGCCATCGGCACCCTGGTGTGGTACGATCTCGATCGCGGGGCGAAGCTGGCTGATATCACCGCCTCCATGACCATGGAAGCCCTCACCGCCCTCACCTCCGCCTTCGATCCCCGCATCCACGCCCTGCGCCCCCAGCGGGGCCAGAGCCTGGTAGCCAAGAACATCCGGCTCCTGCTGGAGAACAGCCCCACGGCGGAGGCCTCCAGGGACCTCAGAGTCCAGGACGCATACGCCATCCGCTGCATCCCCCAGGTCCACGGGGCCGTCCGGGACTCCGTCGCCTACGTGCGCAGCGTCCTGGAGATCGAGATGAACTCTGTTACTGACAATCCCATCCTGTTCCCGGAGGACGAGAGCGTCATCTCCGGCGGCAACTTCCACGGGGAGCCTGTGGCCCTGGTCATGGACTTCCTGGGCATCGCGGCGGCGGAGCTCTGCTCCATCAGCGAACGGCGGCTGGAGCGCATGGTGAACCCCACCCTCAGCAACGGCCTGCCCGCCTTTCTCACGCCCCGGGGCGGCCTCAACTCCGGCTATATGATCTGCCAGTATGCGGCGGCCTCCATCGTCTCCGAAAACAAGGTCCACGCCCATCCCGCCTCCGTGGACAGCATCCCTTCCTCCGCCAACCAGGAGGACCACGTGAGCATGGGCACCACCGCAGCCCGCAAGTGTCGGACCATCGTGAAGAATCTCTATTCCGTCCTGGCCTTCGAGCTCATGGCGGCGGTCCAGGCTATCGACCTTAGGGGCATCGCCGACAGGCTCTCCCCGGTCCACAGGGAGATCTACGATCTAGTCCGGTCCGTCGTCCCCTTCTGCGAAGACGATCACGAGCTTCGCGTGGACGTAAGCGCCATGAACGAGCTCATCCGCTCCGGGAAGATCGAAACCCTGGTGGCCCAGATGCTGCCCGATTTCCATTGAACCGCATACCTTCTTTGAACCCGGTCAGCCGGGCTCTTTTTTTACTTTGTTAATACTTTGTTTACAATTACGGCGTGAACATGATATACTATCTTTGATACTGAATATAAAGGAGGATCGTGTATGAAAAAAAGGCGTTTCAGACGGATGGCGCGGAAGCGGAATCGGCTGACCATAGCTGTATCCTTGATACTGGCTGTGCTGCTGGTGCCGTTTGCCACGCTGGCGGACACCTGGGATCTGAAGGATGGGGACATCCTCGTGTCTTCCGATGAAGAACACGGACAAACGGTGACCCAGAACGGCAGCACCGTGGCGGACGACAATCCAGTCATCACTACGTCGGACACGTCCCTCGGTGCGGGGGAACTGACCATCGCTGCGGCAGATCAGAAAACCGTCTATATCACGATCTCCGATGCATATATCGATGCCAATGGATCGGACGTGGGCGGCATCACCACCTCCGGCGATGGCAACGTGGTCATCGAGCTGGATGGAAACAATAAGCTCTACGGTGACGACGGCCATGCCGGCCTCGAAAAGGGCAACACCGGCGACCTTATCATCAAGGATGAGGACAACAACGGCTCCCTGTATGCCCAGGGCGGCGGCTACGGTGCGGGCATTGGCGGTGCGGAAGAGAAGGGCGCCGACCATATCGAGATCACCGGCGGCACGGTGGAGGCTATCGGCACCAACGGCGGCGCGGGCATCGGCGGCGGCTTCGGCGGTTCGGGAGACAACATCGTTATTTCCGGCGGCGACGTGACGGCCACCAGCACCAGCGGCGGCGCGGGCATCGGCGGCGGCGGCCACGGCGACGGCAGCAACATCGAAATCAGCGGCGGCACGGTGAAAGCAGACGGCGGTTCCGGTTACGGCGCGGGCATCGGCGGCGGCGGTGAAGGCGACGGCCATGATATTCTCATCTCCGGCGGCGACGTGACAGCCACCGGCGGCAAATACGGCGCGGGCATCGGCGGCGGGGCCGCAAATACGTCGGAAGGAACCGGCAACGGCACCAACATCACCATCACCGGCGGCACTGTGACGGCCACCGGCGGCGAGGATGCCGCGGGCATCGGCGGCGGCGCCGTGGGCAACGGCAATTGCATCACCATCTCCGGCGGCACCGTGACGGCCACCGGCAACGAGGGCGGCGCGGGCATCGGCGGCGGTGACGGCGGCGCAGGCGGCAGCATCGAGATCTCCGGCGGTACAGTCAACGCTACCGGCGATAACGGCGGCGCGGGCATCGGTTCCGGCGCGGAGGGCGGCCACGCGGTGGGCATCACCATTTCAGACGGACATGTCACCGCTACTGGCGGTGCAGCCGGCGCAGGCATCGGCGGCGGCTTCGGCGGCGACGGTCAGGAGATAGAGATCTCCGGCGGCACAGTAAACGCCACCGGCGGCACCAGTGCGGCAGGTATCGGCGGCGGCGCCTATGGCGACGGAAATAATATTACGATCACCGATGGCAACGTTACGGCCACCGGCGGTCAATACGGCGCAGGCATTGGTGGCGGCCTTTCCTATGACGAGACCGATGGCGGCAACGCCAGCGACATCACCATCTCCGGCGGCATCGTGAACGCCACCGGCGGCAAGGAGGCTGCGGGTATCGGCGGCGGCGCAGTGGGCAACGCCACCGACATCACCATCTCCAACGCCAACGTCACGGTCACTGGCAACCACGGAGGCGCGGGCATCGGCGGCGGCGACGGCGGTGCAGCTGACAACATCCAGATCACCGACGGCAGCACCGTTGCGGCCACGTCCAACGGCCAGGGCGGCGCGGGCATCGGCTCCGGCGCGGAGGGCGGCGACGGCACCAACATCACCATCGCCGACAGCGACGTGACCGCCATCGGCGGCTACAACGGCGCGGGCATCGGCGGCGGCTTTGGCGGCGACGGCACCAACATCACCATCACCGATAGCACGGTGACCACCATCGGCGGAGAAAACGCCGCGGGCATCGGCGGCGGCTGCTACGCCAACGGCGAAAACATCGCCATCACCGACAGCACCGTAACTGCTACCGGTGGCAATTGCGCTGCAGGCATCGGCGGCGGTATGGCTGCCTATGAGGGCGGCGGCCAGGCTGATAACATCACCATCATCGGCGATTCCCAGGTGAGCGCATACCAGGGCGCGGCGTGGAGCAACGTCGGCCAGGGCGGCGCCATCGGCACCGGCGGCGATACCGATGGTAGCGACAATCCCATCCCCGGCGCGGATATCGATCCCAACACTGACGGACTCACTGAAGGCGGCTTCGTCAAGTTCTATGAGTCCGGCGCGACGGATCCCTATCTGGTCATCGAAGGAACTATGTCTGCGCCGGCTCCCGGCGGCAGCGACGGCGGCAGCGAGAGTGAGCCTCCCTTCCAGGTGCTGGACGAGAGCGCTGCGGATATGGAGTACGAGCAGGCCATGGAGGGCCACGTCCTGACCATCAAGGCCCCCACGAAATATGCCGTGCTGACCGGCAAGCTCTCCGCGCTCCAGAAGCTGCTGGACGAGGGGATCACCGAGATCGTGTTCGTGACCAAAGAGGCCACGTCCACTTTCTCCCTTTCGGAACTGCTCGCCAAGGGTATTGGCGAGGAGACCTTCACCCTGACCCACGACGGCGACAAGATCGTCTTCCTGCTGGGCGATACGGACATCAGCAGCTTGCTGAAGTAAGGCATCCGCCATACGGATCTATATCAAAAGCCCGGTTCGCCGGGCTTTTTGCATATCCTGACGCCTTTTTGCGTATTTTGAGACAAAAAGCGGTAAGGAGGCAATCATGGATTTCGGGGAAGTGAAGGTACGTGAGCAGCAGCAGAACGTGGGGCCCTGCGCCAGGTTTACGGTGCAGGAGCGGTCGGAGAAGGTGACGGTGCGTTCGGGCAGCATGATGGCGAAGCTCAGCCTGTGCCTGGGCGTGCTGCTCATCGCCCTGGTGCTGGAGCTGGGCGGTACGAAGGCGGGGCGCCGGCAGCAGGTGTTCGCGGCGGAGGGGGAGAAGCGGCCGGCGGCCACCGCTCGGGAGGAGAACCTGGGGGCCATCTACTATGTGGAGACCGGCGCCGCCGATCCCACAGCTCCCTCCGGGGCCGACGTGAAGCGCATCAAGTGGGCCCCACCGGTGCGTTCCGATGAGGTGACGCTCCTTCGGGAGGACAGCGTGGTGGGCTTTGCGGCCCTCGATACCCAGGTTAGCTGCTGCTGTGCCGGGCAGGTATTCGCCGTGGGCGAGGACGAGGACTGGGGCAAGTACGTGCGGGTGCGCTCCGCCGGGGATATCGACGCGGTGTATTACGGCTTCGAAGAGGTGGCCGTCCGCGCCGGGCAGAGCGTGGCGGCGGGGCAGCTGCTGGGCACCGTGCCCTTGGGGCGGCGGGTGTATCTTGGCGTGTCGGAGAAGGGCGCGCCGCAGGATCCTCGCGCCTACGTGTCCCTGACGGTCGTGAAGCAGGCATGAAGCGGCTTATCGAGCTGGGGAAAACGGAGGTATGGGCCCACTGGACGTTGCTCCCCGCCGTGCTGCTCCTGACGGTGAGCGAAGGGCCGAAGCGGATGGGCCTGGGGCTCCTGGCCCTGGCCCTCCACGAGACGGGGCATATGCTGACCGCCCGGGGGCTGGGCTATCGGGTCCGATCCCTGGAGCTGTGGCCCTTCGGGGCGGCCCTCAGCATGGATCTGGGCACCGGGAGCCGAGGCGCTCTGACGGTATCCCTGGCAGGGCCCCTGTGTGGGATCGCGGCGGCAGGCACGAGTCTGCTGCTCCTCCGGCTCCTGCCCCAAACGGCGGGGGTCATGGAGCCCTTTTTTCGCATGAACCTTTCTTTATCGGCGGTGAATCTGCTGCCCGCATGGCCCCTGGACGGAGGGAGGGCCCTTTCGTCCCTGCTTTCCCGGCCGTTGGGCGTCCGCCGCGCCAGGCGGGCCACGGCCTGGGTGGGCCTTCTGCTGGGCGGCGCGCTTCTCGCCCTGGGCGTCTACGGGGCCGTCCTGGGCGTGGGCAGCGAGACCGCGCTGCTGTTCGCCGGCTTCTTGCTGTTCTCGGGCCTGCGCACCCTGCTGAAGGAGGACATGGCGTTGGACGGGCTGATCGACCGACAATCGTCCCTCAGGGCCGGGCGGCCCGTGGAGGTCCGGGAGGCGGCCCTTATGGGGGATCGGACCGCGGGGGAAGCCCTGCAGGCTCTGCACCGGGGCCGGTATACCCTGATCCGCGTGGTGGGGCAGGGGGATCGGCTGCTGGGCACCCTGGACGAAGGGACGCTGCTGCAGGGACTCATGGAGCGCGGGGAAAAAATCACCCTTCGGGAGCTGGTTTTCCTGTTTGACCGGTGAAAGGTTTTGTGGTATAGTACATTAGTTAAACTGCGTTTTTATGTGCATAAGCCTGAAAACGCCGTAGTTTGGGCAATACTGTAGGCAGGAAAGACATGACGGAAGAAGTTTTCAATCGGCTCCTCTCTCGGGTGGAGAAGCCCGCCCGGTACATCGGCGGCGAATACAACATGCAGGTGAAGGAACAGGCGGACCTTCGCTTCGCCCTCTGTTTCCCCGACGTGTACGAGATCGGCATGTCCCATCTCGGCTCCCGCATCCTGTACCACGTGCTCAACGCCATGGAGGGCGTCAGCTGCGAGCGCTGCTTCGCCCCCTGGACGGACATGGAGCAGGCGCTGCAGGAGACGGGGGAGGAACTGTTCACCCTGGAGACCCGCCGCCCCCTCAAAAGCTTCGATATCGTGGGCTTTTCTCTGCTGTATGAGATGTGCTACAGCAACATCCTGACCATGCTGGCCCTCTCCCACATCCCCTTTTTGAGCAAGGACAGGGGAGAGGACATGCCTCTTATCGTGGCCGGCGGCCCCTGCGCCGTGAACCCGGAGCCCATCGCCCCCTTCTTCGACGCCGTGGTCATCGGCGACGGGGAGGAGGCGGAGCCGGAGCTGGTGAACGCCTACCGCGCCTGGCGCGCCGCGGGCGAAACGAAGCCGCAGCTTTTGGAGCGCCTCGCCGCCATCCCCGGGGTCTACGTGCCCTCCTTCTACGAGGCGGAATACGACGAAGCCGGCTTCAAAGCCCTCCGTCGGCTCACCGACAAGGCCCCCGAGAAGGTCACCCGGCGGATCCTCCGCAACCTGGACGCCGCGCCCTTCGTGGGGGACCAGCTGGTGCCCCATATGCAGATCGTCCACGACCGGGTGGCGTTGGAGGTTATGCGGGGCTGCACCCGGGGCTGCCGGTTCTGCCAGGCGGGGTATATCTACCGGCCGGTGCGGGAGCGGTCTGAGAAGACCCTCCTTAGACAGGCGGAGCGGCTGGTGAACTGCACCGGATACGACGAGATCAGCCTGCTGAGCCTGTCCACGGGCGATTATTCCCGGCTCCACGATCTGCTGCCCGAGATCATGGACCGGATGGAGAAGAAGCGGGTGTCCGTGGCGCTGCCCAGCCTGCGGGTCGATTCCCTTCTCAAGGACGAGCTGGACAAGATGCAGTCCATCCGCAAGGCGGGCCTGACCTTCGCTCCCGAGGCGGGGACCCAGCGCATGCGGGACGTGATCAACAAGAACGTGACCGAGGAAGACCTGCTTAGGGCCTGCTCCGACGCCTTCGAGTCCGGCTGGACCGGGGTGAAGCTCTATTTCATGATCGGGCTTCCTACGGAGACCGACGAGGACGTGCTGGGCATCGCGGAGCTGGCCAAAAAGGTGTCCCGCCTGTTCTACGCCATGCCCAAGGAGAAGCGGGGCAAGGGGCTGCGCCTGACGGTCAGCGTGTCCACCTTCGTGCCCAAGCCTCACACCGCTTTCCAGTGGTGCGCCCAGAACGACCCGGAGGAGATCCGCCGGAAGCAGCGGCTCCTGGTGGGCGCCATGAAGGGCGTCCGGGGCGGCGAGCTCCACTACCACCCCAGCTTTCTGTCCGTGCTGGAGGCCGCCTTCTCCCGGGGGGATCGGAGATTGGGCGACGTGCTCCTGAAAGCCTATGAGAAGGGCTGCCGCTTCGACTCCTGGAGCGAGCATTTCAAGCCCGATGCCTGGAACGAGGCGTTCCGGGCGTGCGGACTCACGGTGGAGGAATACGCCCATCGAGAACGGGCGTTGGACGAGCCCTTGCCCTGGGGCCACGTGGACGTGGTGGTGACAGAGGACTATTTGAAACGGGAGTATGAGAAGGCCATGGAAGCGGTCACCACCAGGGACTGCCGCCAGGGCTGCAACGGATGCTTTGGGAGGGCCTATGCGGATTATCGCTGCTTTGCATGAGACGGGGCGGGCAGCCTACCTCAGCCACCTGGATATGCAGCGGACGCTCCAGCGAGCGCTCCGCCGGGCGGACATGCCCCTGCAGTATTCCCAGGGTTTCAACCCGCATCCCCTCATGGCCTTTGCGGGCGCTTTAGCCACCGGGGCCGAAAGCGAGCGGGAGTGGTTCGACGTGCGCCTGGACGGGGAGATAGCCCCCGCCGATTTCGAGGCGCGATTGAACGCGGTGCTCCCCGAGGGCATGGCCGTGTCCCATGCCATGGAGGCCCCGGAGGGCCTCTCCACCCTGACCGGGCATCTTGTCGCCGCCCGGTACACCCTGTGGGTACGGCCTGAGAGGGCCGTTTCGGCGGCAGAGGTGAACAGCACCCTCCACAAACTGCTGGCAAGTTCGGAACTTATGGTACAGAAGCGGACGAAGAGCGGGGCCATGGTGCCTCAGAATATCCGTCCGCAGCTCTACGAAGCAGGGCTCACGGGAAGGGACGGCGAATCCTTCACGCTGGATGTTTTGGGAGAGCTGACCGCCGGTGGCGGGCTGCGCACGGAAGCGTTTGTCAACGTGCTGCTCGATTTTCTGGGGTCAGCGGGCTCTTTCAGATGCCGGCGGGAGGAGATGTACTTCGACGAAGTGCCGGGGCTCCCCAGCCTTGGGAAAGGAAAACATGAATAAAGAAATTTTGGTAGACGCCAACAAATTCGCCATCCGCGTGGCGGTGGTGGAGGACGGCACCCCTGTGGAGCTCTACGTGGAGCAGACGGGGTCGGAACGGCTGGTAGGGAACATTTACTTAGGCAAAGTCCAAAATGTGCTGCCGGGCATGCAGGCGGCTTTCGTGGACATCGGCCTGGAAAAGAACGCCTTTTTGTACGCCGGGGACGTGTTCTTCCCCGGGGATCAGTACGACGAGCTGGAGCAGCTCCCCGAGACCCGCAAGATCGGCGACCTTTTGAAGCCCGGTCAAAACGTGCTGGTCCAGGTGGCCAAGGACCCCGTGGGCACCAAGGGCGCCCGGGTCACCACCCACATCACCCTGGCCGGCCGGTCGCTGGTGCTCATGCCCACGGTGGACTACGTGGGCGTCAGCCGCCGCATCGAAAAGGAGGACGAGCGGACCAGGCTCCGCAAGATCCTCAACGAGATCAAGCCCAAGAACAAGGGCGTCATCGTCCGCACCGCCTCGGCGGGGAAGACCAAGGAAGCCTTCCAGGAGGATCTCGACAGCCTTTTGACCCTCTACGAGGACATTGAGAAGAAGTCCAAACAGACCAAGGCTCCCGCCCTCATGCACGCGGAGCAGAGTTTGCTCTTCCGCACAGTCCGGGACCTGCTCATGAAGGACGTGGACCGGGTCTTCGTCAACGATCAGGAGGCCTTCGAGAAGCTCAAGGGGATCGCGGACGTGATGGCGCCGAAGCTCAAGCCCCGCATCCTCTTCAAGGATTCCGAAGCCCTCTTCGACCGCTACGAAACGGAAGCGAAGATTGAGAACGCCCTCAGCCGCCAGGTGTGGCTCAAGTCCGGCGGGTATCTGGTCATCGACCGGGCCGAGGCTATGACCATCATCGACGTGAACACGGGCAAGTACGTGGGCAAGGACAACCTGGAGAAGACCATCACCAACACCAACTGCGAGGCGGCCAAGGAGATCGCCGTGCAGCTTCGGCTCCGGGACATCGGCGGCATCGTCATCATCGACTTCATCGACATGGAGAAGGAGGCCGACCGGCAGAAGGTTCTCCAAACCCTGAAGGACGCCATGCGGGACGATCACACCCGGTCCCACGTGTTTGGGTTCACCCACCTGGGCCTTGTGGAGCTCACCCGGAAGAAGACCGGCCGCAGCATCGGCGACACGCTGAAGGTCACCTGCCCCTATTGCCAGGGGGAGGCCAAGGTCCTCTCGCCCTACACCGTCTTCAACCGGCTCCGCAAGCAGACCCTGCAGGTGCTGAAGGGCTGCAAGATGCGCCGCATCTACATCGAGGTCAGCCCCGACGTGGCCGCGGCCATGGAGGAGCTCATGAAGAAGGACGGGGAGCTGTTCCCCGAGGCCAGGGACGCCGATTTCTACGTGAAGGCCAACCCGGCCCTCCACGCGGAGAAGTTCACCGTCAAGCCCCTGCCCGACAAGCGGGTGGCGGAGGCGAAAAAAAACTGCCGTATAATGCACTAAAAAACGCAAAATCTCCGGAAAAATTTGTTGACACAGCCCCTGCCGAGCTGTATAATACTTCGGCAAGCCGCGTTGAGCCGGTTTTCTAAGTGCGCGCGATCATCGAACGGCGATCGCCCGTCACCGTCCCAAGCGAGTCTGGGAAGAAGGAGGAAGCACAAACATGTACGCAATCGTTCAGACCGGTGGTAAGCAGTATAAGGCCCAGGTTGGCGACGTCATCTCCGTGGAGAAGCTGGACGCCGAAGTGGGCGCCGAGGTCACCTTCGACGTATTGCTGGTCGCAGACGGTGAGACCATCACCGTGGGCACCCCCGTGGTTGAGGGCGTCAAGGCCACCGGCAAGGTCGTGGAGCACGGCAAGGGCAAGAAGGTCATCGTCTTCAAGTATAAGCCCAAGAAGAACATCCGCAAGAAGAACGGCCATCGTCAGCCTTTCACCAAGGTTGAGATCACGGCCATCGCCTAAGATCATGGTGCGGGTGACGGTGTTGCGGGAGCAGGGGACCCCGGTAGGGTTTGAGCTCAACGGACACGCCAACGAAGGTGCCTATGGAGAGGACATCGTGTGCGCGGGCATTTCCGCCATCACCGAAACGGCCCTGTTAGGCATCACGGATGTATTGCAATTGGACGCGGCCATGGCCCGAGAAGAAGGGCATGTGCGCTGCGAACTATCCCGGGAGACGTCCCCGGAGGACGTGAAGAAAGCCGCCATCGTGTTCAACACCATGATCGCGGGCCTCACATCCCTCCAAAGGGCCTATCCCAAGTCCCTCAAGTTTTCATACAGGGAGGTATGAGCTATGTTTACGATGAATCTGCAACTGTTCGCGCATAAGAAGGGCGTCGGCTCTTCCCGTAACGGCAGAGACAGCGAAAGCAAGCGTCTTGGACCCAAGAAGGCAGACGGTCAGGCCGTGCTGGCGGGGAACATCCTCGTGCGTCAGCGGGGCACCCACTTCCATCCCGGCGTCAACGTTGGGATCGGCAAGGACGATACCCTGTTTGCCAAGATCGACGGCGTGGTCAAGTTCGAGACCCGTCATCTGGGGAAGAAGACCGTTAGCGTCTACGCTGCGGAAGAGTAAGAGAATACGAAATAAAAGCAGGAGGCCGAGGCTTCCTGCTTTTGTGTTATTTTGGTTAAAATCCCGGGCGGCGAATTGCCAGGTCCCGAGGCCTTTGGTATACTGAACACAATATCAGCGCGAGGTGACATATGGAAGAGACGATTCGCAAATTCAAAGAACATTTGGCCAAGATGGACGCCTACAACCACGCCTTCGGCGTCCTCAGCTACGACGCCGAGACCGCCATGCCCAAGGGCGGCTCCGAGCATCTGGGGATGACCTACGCGGTCCTCAGTGAGGAGATGTACAAACTCACCACCAGCCCGGAACTCAAGGCCATGGTGAAGGAGATCCTGGACCGCAAGGATGAGGTGGACTACGTCACCCGTCGGGAGGCCGAGGAGCTTCACGAGGAGATGGAACGCACCGAGAAGATCCCCATGGAGGAGTACGTGGCCTATCAGGTGGCCCAGAACGCCGCCTCCAACGCCTGGCACACCGCCAAGGTCACCAACGACTTTCCTCTGTTCGCCCCCCACCTGGAGAAGCTGGTAAGCTATTCCCGCAAGTTCGCCGGGTATTGGAACAGCGAAAAGGCGCCCTACGACGTGCTTCTCGATACGTATGAAAAGGGATTGACCATGGAGACGCTGGACAAGTTCTTCGGCCTTTTGCACCAGGAGCTGCTGCCGGTGATCCAGGCCGTGGTGAAGAAGGGCCCCGTGGTGGACGATTCCTTCCTCTGCAAGCGCTTTCCCCTGGAGAAGCAGCGCAAGCTCTCCGACCGGCTCATGGAGGTGCTGACCATCGATCGGAACCACTGCAACATCGGCGAGGTGGAGCACCCCTTCACCACCAACTTCTCCAAGGACGACGTGCGCATCACCACCCACTATCACGAGAAGGCCTTCGCCTCCAGCATGTACTCCGTGATCCACGAGGGCGGCCACGCGCTCTACGAGCTGAACATCGGCGACGACATCAAGTATTCGCCCCTGGGCGGCGGCGCCAGCATGTCCATCCACGAGTCTCAGAGCCGGTTCTTTGAGAACATCATCGGCCGCAGCGAGGCGTTCCTCACCTATATCCTGCCCGATATCCAAAAGCTGGGGCCCAAGGCGCTCAAGGACGTGACGCCTCACGATTTCTACCTGGCCGTGAACAAGAGCGAGCCGTCCTTAATTCGCACCGAGGCGGACGAACTCACCTACTCCTTCCATATCATGATCCGGTACGAGCTGGAAAAGCAGCTCGTTTCCGGCACCCTGGCCGTGAAGGATCTGCCCGCCGCCTGGAACAAACTATATAAAGAGTACCTGGGGGTGGACGTGCCCAACGACACCCAGGGCGTGCTGCAGGATTCCCACTGGTCCGGCGGCGCCTTCGGCTACTTCCCCTCCTACGCTTTGGGCAGCGCCTACGGTGCCCAGATGCTGAAGGTCATGGAGCGGGACCTCCCCGTGTGGGCGCTGGTTTCGAAGGGGGATCTGAAGCCCATCGTCGCCTGGCTCACGGACCGCATCTATAGGTACGGCCGCCTCCTGAAGCCCAACGAGCTGATCCTCAAGGCCTGCGAGGCGCCTTTCGATCCCCACTGCTATGTGGAATACCTGAAGAATAAGTATACGGCGGTGTACGGCCTTTGAAGCGTGCATTGGTGCTTCTGGCCCTGCTGATGCTGACGACGGGCTGCGGAGGAAAAGAGAAGATGGACGAGCCAAAGAGCGCACCCCAGGCGGCGGAGACAGCCGTCACGGCGGCGCCCCAGGATACCCCTGTGCCGACGGCTGAGCCGACGCCCGTGCCGACAACCGCGCCGACGGCGGAACCGACCCCCACGCCGGAGCCGACGCCCACGCCCCTGTTCGTACCGCGGGAGGAGGGGAGCGCCGACCTTATCATCAACGAGGACCTGTACGCCGCCTTCACCGAGACGGAGTTTCCGCTGCCCGCCGCCCCCGTGGTGCTGATCTATCACACCCATGCGGAGGAGGCGTACCGGCAGACCCGGGGCTATGCCTATGAGGAGACGGGGAAGGACACCTATAAGACCCTGGACAAGACCAAGTCCGTAATCGCCCTGGGGGAACTGCTGAAGGCGGAGCTGGAGCAGCGGGGGTTCACCGTGATCCACGACGACACGGACGTGGAGCCGCCGGAGATCAAAAGCGCCTACTCCCGGTCGTTAGAGGTCATGGAGAAGCACCCGGAGGCCCTGATTTACATCGACCTGCACCGGAATACCGCCAACGTGAAGGCGAAGAAGAACGACGTGGTCATGGTGGACGGCAAGCGGTGCGCCAAGCTGTTCTTCGTGGTGGGCACCTCCATCGGCACCTACGAAGGGGAGTACGACACCCATCACGACTGGCAGCGGAACTACGCCCTCGCCAAGGCGGTCACGGAGCGATTGCGCCTGGTGGATCCGAAGCTGGCTTTGGACATCCGCCTGAAGGTGGGCCGCTACAACCAGCACGTGAGCCCCTACTGCCTGCTCGTGGAGGTGGGCCACAACGCCAACACCTTCGAGGACGCCCAGAACAGCATCCCCTATCTCGCCGACGCCCTGGCGGCCACGTTGATTATTCCAAAGGATTAAACTAAAGACATTTAAAAGAGGACTATGCTCTGTGCACAGCCCTCTTTTTCTTCCTGAGCTTTTCTTTTTCCGCCGCTTTTTCTTTTCACTGAAAAGAAAAAGCGGCAAAAACAAAACTTTATTCCATCTCTGCCATCAACCGCCGGTTCATGGCGATCACGTCGTCGGGGATCACCTTCAGCTCCTTCCGATCGTAGGTGAGAAGGCCGTTGATCTCCTGCTCCACGTCGGAGACCTGGGTATACACTGCGGCGGAAAGGCCCAGAGCCTTGGCGGGCCGGATCTCCCGGTCGTACAGCTTCACGATCCCCGCCGTCAGCTCCTTCTCTCCCGGGAACATCCTGTACCCGAAATCCTTCTTGGACCACCGGTGCCCCTGGATCCCGCAGGCGTACCCGCCGAACTCGGAGAGCACCGCCGCCCGGCCGGCCCGATCCTTCTTGTACCGGAACTTGCGGAAGTATACGTGCCGGCTGAACACGTCCCCGCCGCCCTGATCGTGCCAGCCGGAGGCGTGGTCGATGGTCCGGGTGCCGTCCAGGGCGCGGATGCGCCGGACCGCCTCCAAAGCGTCGAACTGGCCCCAGCCCTCGTTGAAAGGCACCCACATGACGATGGAGGGGCAGTTGTAGAGGAGCTTCACGGTCTCGTCCAATTCCTCGTAATACCGGAGTCGGCTCCCCTCGCTTCGACGGCCGAAGGCCTTGTAGCTCGAATCCACCCGATGGGGCAGGATCCCCGCCACGGGCACGTTCACGATCCCCACCCGGTAGGGGCCGCCGCCGGAGACCATGTCCTGCCAGACCAGCATGCCCATGGTGTCGCAGAGGTAATACCAGCGAAGGGGTTCGATCTTGATATGCTTGCGGAGCATGTTGAACCCCAGGGCCTTCATGGTCTGGATGTCGCAGACCATGGCCGCCTCCGCAGGGGCGGTGTACAGCCCGTCGGGCCAGTAGCCCTGATCGAGAAGCCCGTTGTGGAACAAAGGCTTGTTGTTGAGGCACAGCCGGGGCACGCCCGCCTTGTCCTTCTCCACCGAGCACTTGCGCATGCCGAAATAGCTCTCCACCCGATCCTCCCCGAAGGTGACGGAGAAATGGTAGAGATAGGGGTCCTCCGGGCTCCAGGGCCGCATGTTCTCCACGGGTACGTGGACCGGGGTTCCCGCGGCGGCGGCGTAGATCATGCCGTCCAGGTGGATGAGGCACTTGCCGGGGGCGTTGGTTTCAATCTCGATCCGGGCCGCCTCCTCGTCGAAGAGGGGCGTGACCTTCAATCCCGTGATATACCGCTCCGGCACGCTCTCCAGCCACACGGTCTGCCAGATGCCGCTTTGGGCCGTGTACCAGATGCCGCCGGGCTTCATGCTTTGCTTGCCCCGGGCGTCCAGATTCGACTCCGCCCCGTCGTCCTCCACCACCACTTCGATCACGTTTTTCTCCCGCAGCAGGTCGGTGACGTCGTAGGTGAAGGGCCAGTAGCCGCCCCGATGGGTGCCGCACTCCCGGCCGTTGACGGACACGGTGGCCACCAGATCCACGGCGCCGAAGTGCAGAAGCAGCCGCCCCCGCAAAAATCCGGCGGGCAGGGTGAAACTCCGCCGATAACAGAGAACGTCCCCGCTTTCCTTCTTCCGATGGATGCCGCTCAGCTCGCTTTCCGGGGAGAAGGGGACTAATATGGTTTCCGGCAGCCGGTCTGGCCGCTCTTCCGCCGGGCCCATATAGAACTGCCAGGGTCCGTTCAGGTTCAAAAAGCTGTTTCGTTTCAGCTGGGGGCGGGGGTATTCCGGCAGGATGCTGCTTTCCCGAAGCTGTTCGCCCCAGATGGTCTTCATGCCTTCTTCCTCCCATAGAGCCTGAGGACGGGAACAAGGAGCAGCAGCACGCACACCGCCGCCGCCAGGAAGATGGCGGGGGTGGGCACGTTCTTCGTGACGCCCAGATCCTCGTACACCGCGCCGCTTTGACGGATCACCGCCGAGCCGATGAAGGGCCCGATGATCATGGGCAAACACACGGCGAACACCATGCGCACGCCCTGGAAATGGCCGGCCTTGTCCTTGGGCGTGTAGTCCCGTATGAGGGCGGACAGGGCCGCGGTCACCAGCATGTATCCGGACATCATGACGGCTCCGGCGATCATGACTCCGACCATGGACCGGACGAAATACAGGCCCAGGAGCCCCCCGATCATCACGGCCGCGGCGGGCAGAACGAAGTTCAGCTTCCCGTATGTATCCAGGAACCGGCCCGCCAGCACGCTGACCAGCGACGCGAACAGCAGCACCACCCCCAGTACCAGGGCGTAGTTGTCCATGTTCAGGTAGTGCTGGAAGTAGACGATGAGGTAGGGGAAGAATACCTGCACGCCGATGGAGAAGAGGGTGAAGGCGAGGAGCGAGAGGTACAGCTCCGGCAGCCCCCGAATGACCCGGGGCGTGAAGCCGTACAGAAGATTCTTGAAATAGCTGTCCCTGCGGGGCTGCAGGGCTTCGCTGTCTTTGACGAGGAACAGAGACAGAAGCCCCGTCGCGCTCATGAGCACGCCGAAGAACAGGAAGAAGGTGAACCAGTCGCCCTTCTGGGTCCAGCCGTCGAAAACACCGAAGATCACCAGCATGGAGATGAGGGGCAGGATGGCCAGCACGCTCTCTGCCCGGCCCCGGTTCTCACGGGTGGTCACGTCCGTCACGTAGGCGTTGAAGGCGGCGTCGTTGGCTGTGGACCCGAAGAAGGTCATGACGCAGTCCAGGGCCACCACCAGGATGGGGCCCGTCAGGATGCCCTTGGCGTAGGCCGCCTGGAAGCCGGCCAGCCTCGCGGGCTTGGCCAGCAAAGCGAAGGCCATGACGGAAAGGCCCCAAAGGATGTACCCCAGGGAGATGAACGGCTTGCGTCGGCCCACCCGGTCGGAGAGGGCCCCCATAAGGAGGGTGGTCAGCGTGGCCGCCACGGCGCTCAAAGCCACCATCCAGGCGATGGCCGTGGGGTCGGGGGCGATGGCGTTGTACAGGAACACGTTGAAGTACATGTTCTCGATGGTCCAGGCGAACTGCCCCACCAGGCCCACCAGAATGAGGGCGATCCAGGTACGTTTCTTCATACAGCTTTCCTCCTATTCCGCAGGATGGCGCGGACGATCAGCCCCAGCAGGATGGCGAGACTCACCCACTGGGAGAAGGACAGGGGCCCGAAACCGCCGCGCACGGCATCGGCCCGGAAAAACTCGATGAGGAACCGGAAGGAAGCGTAGGACCAGAGGTACCCCCGCACCAGCTTCCCCCGGCTCTTCTTCCGATAGTAGAACAGGATCAACAGGACGACGAACAGCAAAAAGTTGAACCCCGATTCGATCAGCTGCACCGGCAGCCGATGCTCGAAGAATTGGGCAAAGAAGGCGCCGTCCATCTCGATTCCGTAGCAGCAGTGACCGAAATAGCAGCCGATCCGGGCGAACCCGTGAAAGAGAGGTACGATGAGGGCGGCAAGCCCCCAGCCGGAGGCCCGCTTGAACAGCACGAACCGGCGGATGCACAGATCCACCGACAGGAGGAAAAACAACATCCCCCCGTAGAACACGATGCCGCTGTCTTGGACCAGCCCCGCAAGGTCGTAGGGAAGCCCCGCCTGCAGCCGGTAGCTCCACAGGGATATGACCCCGAACAGCTTCGCCCCCAGGTACAGGGGCAGCAGGCTCAGGGAGAAGATGGGGAACAGCACGGGCCAGTCCAGCTTTTCCCGGACGCCGACGGTCACGGCGCAGCCCGCCGCCGCCAGCAGCCCCACCGTGGCCATGCCCCCGTATGAAATGATGTAGGCAAACACCCGCTCCATACGCATTTCCCCTTTAATTTATTAGTATACTACGCCGCCCCCGCCCCTGGCAAGATGGGCGAGGGAAAGCGGCGGGGCGGAGCGATGAAAAAATGTGCATCAGCTATAAGGAGGCTTGAATTTCGTATTAGAATTTCATATACTATTTCCATCTGCAATACGGAGGAAAGGACTATGAATCTTCAGTACTATTTCAACTACGTCACCATCGTCGAAGAAGGAAGTCTGACAGCGGCCTCCCGGAAACTCCACATCGCTCAGCCCGCTCTGAGCAACCAAATCAAGGCCATGGAACAGAAGTACGGCACCCGCCTCTTCTTCCGCGGCGCCCGCCGGCTGGAGCTCACCGACGCCGGCATGATCCTCTATCAGAAGGCCAAGCGCATGTGCGAGATCGAGCAGGCGGCCAAGAACGAGATCGCCAGCGGCTTTTCGGGTCAGAAGGGCATGCTGCGCTTCGGCGTCACGCCCTCCCTCTCCGGCGGGAAGATCGCGGACCTGTTGCTGACCTTTGCCCAGAAGTATCCCCAAACCGAGATCAAGTACCTGGAAGCCGGTCCGGCGGATCTGTGCAAGATGCTGCAGAACGGCATCATCGAAGTGGCGGCCCTGAAGACCGTCAGCGATCTTCCCGATAACGTAAAGCTCCTGGCGGCCCATACCGGCCCCACCGTAGCCGTGTTCAAGCCCGGCGCCGGCCTTTTGGATAAGGTGAAGAAGGACAGCGTCACCATCGCCCAGCTCTCCGACGTGCCCATCGCCATGGAGGAGCTGTATCAGGGGCAGGTGGTCGCCGCCTTCAAGGCTAAGGAGGCCAGCGTCTATCTCAAGTCCCTTTCCAGCAGCCCCATCATTCCCCTGAAGATGGCCGAAGCAGGTCTTGCCGTGGCGCTGGTGGCCGAGCGTGCCGCCGCTGCTGCGGAGGCAGAGGGGCTGGCTGTCAAGAAGATCAGCGACGGCACGACGCTGGCGGCCAGGTATTGCCTGCTGGCCCAGCGGGGCAACTACCGGTCCCAGGTGGTCAACAACTTCCTCGCCATACTGGCGGACGCGTTCCAGCTGGATTTGGCAGACGAAATGCCGACCATAGAGGAATTGGAGGAGGTCTGACCGGCCCCTTCACAAGATAACGCGAAACAAGGAGAGAGAAAGACGTGAAGAAGACCATCGTGCTCCTGCTGGCGGCGCTGCTTCTTTGCTCCCTGGCCTGCGCCAAGGGAGCGGGCACAGCGGCCCCCGCCGCAGAGAAACCTGCCGAGACCGATGCGCCCCAGGCGCAAACTGAAGCATCGGCGGCCCCGGCTGAACAGAACACCGAAACGAAGGAGGAAACGAACGTGGACAAGACCCATCCTGTGGCAACCATCACCATGAAGGACGGCGGCGTGATCGAACTGGAGCTGTATCCCGAGGTGGCGCCGGAGAGCGTGAAGAACTTCATCTCCCTGGCCAACAGCGGCTTCTATGACGGCGTCATCTTCCACCGGGTCATTCTGGGCTTCATGATCCAGGGCGGCGACCCCCTGGGCAAGGGCACCGGCGGCCCCGGCTACTCCATCAAGGGTGAATTCGCGGCCAACGGCGTGAAGAACGACATCTCCCACGTGCGGGGCGTCATCTCCATGGCCCGGGCCACGCCCTATGACAGCGCCGGCAGCCAGTTCTTCATCGTGCAGGCGGATTCCGCCTTTCTGGACGGCCAGTACGCCGCCTTCGGACGGGTGATCTCCGGCATGGACGTGGTGGACAGGATCGCCAAGACCACCACCGATTCCAGGGACAAGCCCTATAAGGACCAGGTCATGGAGACCGTCCGGGTGGAGACCTGGGGCGTGGACTACGGCGAGCCCAACAAGCTCCCCGGCTGAGAAAGAATGGGTATATAGCGGTCCGGCGGATGCCGGGCCGCTTTTTGTATGCTGGCTCGTTCGTTGCAACGCAGGCCGTTTCGTGGTATACTTCTCCAAAAGATCTGAGAAGCAGGGGATACCGATATGCCGTATACGCAGGAGACCGTACATGAGATCGTGGTCAAGCAGCGCCAGTTTTTCCGGACCGGCGTCACGCTGGACGTGAACTGGCGCATGGAACAGCTGCGAAAGCTGAAGCAGGCGGTGCTGGACCGCGAGGCCCAACTGGAAGCGGCCCTCTATGAGGATCTGGGCAAGAGTCCCACGGAGGCGTACCTCTGCGATCTGGGACCCGTGATCGTGGAGGTCAACGAGATCCTTCGCGGGCTCCGCAAATGGGCCCGGCCGGAGCGGCATTTCAGTGGCCTCATGTGCTTCCCCAGCACCTCTACCACCGTGTACAAGATGCCCTACGGCGTGTCGCTGATCATCAGCCCCTTCAACTTTCCCATCCTGCTCACCCTGGGCGTCCTGGCTGCCGCCATTTCGGGCGGCAACACGGCGGTGCTCAAGACCAGCTCCAAGTCCGCCGCCAGCACCCGGGCGCTGGAGGAACTCGTCGCCGACACCTTCCCGGAGGAGTTCGTGACGGTGATCGACGGGGGCCACGACGTGGCGGACATGTGCCTGGAGGAGCGGTTCGACAAGATCTTCTACACCGGATCGCCCGCCGTGGCAAAGCACGTGCTGGAGAAGGCGTCCCGACATCTCACCTCCGTGGCCCTGGAGCTGGGGGGCGAAACCGGCAACTGGTGCATCGTCCGCAAGGATGCAAACCTCAGGGACGCCGCCCGAAAGATCGCCTTTTTCAAGCTCTGCAACGCGGGGCAGATCTGCATCAACATCAATCAGATCGCCGTGGCGGAGGAGGTGGCGGAAGCGTTCCTGGACGAGCTTCGGCGGGCCTTCGTTCGGCAGATCGGCGAGAAGCCGGAGCAGAACCCGGACTATCCCAAGCTCATCACCCCGGCGGTGTACGACAAGTGCGTCCGCCTCACCGAACAGTACCGGGACAGGCTCGTATTCGGCGGCGTCGGGGACAGGGAAGCCCTCCGCTTTGCCCCCACGGTCCTTTACCCGGTGGGAATAGAGGAGGACATCGTGCAGCAGGAGCTCTTCTGTCCGCTGCTGCCGGTGGTCCCCTTCAGGGACAGCGAGACGGACGCCCTGCTGGACGTGATCGCAAAGAGGGAGCATCCCCTGGCGATGTACGTCTTCACCCGCGACAAAGCCTGGGCCCGATCCGTCATGACCACCCAGCAGTACGGCGGCGGCTGCATCAACGAGGTGTGCATCCATATGATGGTGAAGGGCGTGCCCTTCAACGGCACCGGCCACTCCGGCATGGGCGCCTATCACGGGGAATGGGGCTTTCGGGAATTCACCCACCCCCAGACCGTGCTCCTGGGCAGGACCCGGTTCAATCTGTCCCTGCGGGAGCATCCCTATTCCGGCGACGCCGGCAAAAGGAAGCGTCGGCTGCTGAAATGGTTCGAGCGGTAGGCTGAGCGTCCTTTCGTCTCTGAATAATCGCGAGAAACAGGCGCCGGATCCGATCAGGCGCCTTGACAAATCGTCCCCCGGGATTTATTATGAATGTGTTCATAAAAGAGGGACGGCTATGCCTAAGATCATCGAAGATTTGGAGAACAGGATCCTCTGCGCGGCCCGGAAAAGGCTGCTGGGGGGAGACCTGTCCTCTTTTTCTGCCCGGGGCATCGCGGAGGACTGCGGCATCGCCGTGGGCACCATCTACAACTATTATCGGGACAAGGAAAGCCTCATGGCCGCCGTCATGGCCCAGGACTGGCAGGCGGAGCTCAAAAAGACGGGGGAGAGGATCGCCCAGGCCCCCGGCGTCGAGGCGGGCATCCGCTGCCTCTACGAGGCCACGCGCTCCTTCAGCCGGGTCTATGAGGCCGTGTGGGCGTCCTACCCCACGGGGGAGGGCTTCGGAAGCATGTTCCGGACCAGGCACCGGCAGCTTTTGTCCCAGATCGAGGGGCAGCTGTCCGCCCTCTTCGCCCGCTTCGGCGCCGCGCCGGAGGAGGGGCGGCTGATCCTGCTCTCCGAGCTCATATTGGCCGCCAGCCAGCACCCCGAGGTGGGGCCGGAGGATCTCGTTTCGTTTATCCGCGGGGGCGTGGGCCCCTGCGCCCTATAAACAGCAAACAAGGAGGAACTATAGCGAATGTCCACATTCCAGGAGCTGCGTATCGTCGATAACTTCTATCAAACGTCTCTGTTCTATCCCATGCCGGCGGTGCTGGTGAGCACCCTCACCGACGACGGGAAGACCACCTGCGGGCCCTACTCCCTGCTCGCCCCCTTCTACGTGGCAGGCAAGCCCTTCTACGCCTTCATGCTGGAGTGCCGCAACTCCTCCAACACCGCCCAGAACCTGATCAAGCACAAGAAGTGCGTCATTAACTTCCTGCCGGACGACCGCAAGACCTTCAAGGAGATGGTGCGTCTTGGGTGGCCCGGGGACACCCCCGCCGAGAAGATGAAGAACTTCCGCTTCCACCTGGAGGACGGCCTCAGAAAGGCCGAGGACCCGAACGGCGTCTATCCCCAGGTCATCACCGAGGCGGTCCAGGCCGTGGAATGCACCTGGGTGGACACCCTGGACAACGCCCAGGACGACCAGCCCATCCCCGAGGGCATGGACCACTACGAGCTGGAGAAGTATCACGACTTCAACGGCATCACCACCCCCTACGGCGCCCACTTCGTGCTGAAGATCGACAAGATCCTCATGAAGGAGCGGTATCGCAACGCCATCATCAACGGCGTCAAGTCCGGGGACTTCCCCCATCTGCCCGTGGACTACGGCTATCGGGATTCCAAGAACTTCTGGTACCACAAGCATCGCCGGCTCCTGCCGGAGCTCCTGCCTCAGCGCCAGACCACCGTGGCCAGCGTGCGCTACGCCGCCGATCGGCTCCAGACCGACGTCCAGTTCACCGACGCGGCTCTGGAAAAGCTGGTCAAGGTGCCCCGGGTCTTTCTGCCCACGGCCCTCAAAGGCTGCGTCAAATGGGCCGAGGAGAACGGCGTGAAGGTCATCGACGTGAAGGAGATGGAGATCATCAACGACAAGCGCAGCAAGGAGAAAGGAAAATAAGCCATGAGCGAATTCACCCCGGATTTCCACCATTTCCAGAACTTCTGGATCGAGCAGCAGAAAACGGCTAAGCACATGGACCGGGACGCGGCCTGGGCTCATATCGAGGGCTTCATCAAGGCGCACAACACCTGCGGTTTCGCCACGGGCTACGGCGACTACATCCGCTGCACCCCCATCGAGTACACCTACATGGACGGCTGCTTCTGGTTCGTCAGCGAGGGCGGCAGCAAGTTCATCGGCCTTGAGAAGAACCGGAACGTGGGCATGGCCATCTTCGAATACTACGGCAACCCCAAGGACTCCCACGGCCTGCAGATCATGGGCAAGGCGGAGTTCTACAGCAACACCTCCGACGAGTTCAAAAAGCTCCTGGCCTTCAAGGGCATCCCCTACGACGTGCTGAAAGCTGCCGCGGTGGAGGTGGCCGTGGTCCGGGTGGTCCCCTATCGGTTCGAGATGTACGACACCGACTTCGTGAAGCAGGGCTACGACGTGCGGCAGATCGTGGACAGATGAGGAGAAAAGCCATGACGGACAAATTGCTCAAAGAGATCGGAGAGATCTATCCCCTGACCCGCTGCGAAGCCCCCGAGTTCGACAGCTTCAACCTGGCGGGCATGGATTTCGTCACCAAGGGCTGGAAAGCCGAAGGCCTGGGGCAGGTGTCCCTGATGGAGGCCTCCGGCATGGGCGGCGCCATGGGCATGACCTCCCTCATCGTGAATCCCATCGAGATCGACGCGCCCCTGTTCAACCTGGATATCATCTCCCTGCCCGGGAAGAAGATGCTGTATATGGAGCTTTACGACACGCTCCTGGACGCGAAGCGGAACGAAGCGCCCTTCGCCGCCATCCGGGACGGGTTCGCCGACATCGCGGACATCCCCGGCAAGCCCTGCTGGTACGACGACATCCGGTACGGCGCCTCCGTGACCAAGTGTGCCGCAGCCGGTCAGGAGGGACGGCTGGACGAGCTCATGGCTCAGTTCGGCGAGGCGTATCTGAACCTGTTGAAGGATGCCCGCTGCTGCGACCCCGCGGCCAAGAAGGGGAAGGCCGACGCCTATCGGGACGGCCTCCTCAATCACGGCGGCCCCGCCACCGACGCCTTCCTCAAGGTCTGGGGACCGGAGAAGACCGGCGTGCTGTTCAGGGAAGTTTTGTTCGGATAAACAATATAGATATAAAAACAAGGAGGATAGAAGAATGAAGGTATTATTGGCAGGCGCATTCGGCAACCTGGGCTTTGAGATCCTGAAGGTGCTGACGGGCAACGGCTGCGAGGTCGTCGCCGCCGATCTGAAGGAGCGTCCGGAGAACGGTCTCGAAGGGAAGTACACCTTTACGGCCATCGACGCCACCAACCCGGAGACTCTCAAGGGCATCTGCGACGGGGTAGACGTGGTCATCACCACCATGGGCCTCACCACCGCGTCCACCAAATTTACGTCCTACGACATCGACTACCGGGGCAATCTGAACCTCTACGACGAGGCCAAGGCCGCCGGCGTCAAGAAGTTCAACTACATCTCCGTCATCGCCTGCGATCAGCCCGGCGCCGAGAAGGTGCCCATGCTCCACGCCAAGTTCATGCTGGAGAACGAGATCAAAAAGGGCGACATGGAGTACGTCATCTACCGGCCCACGGGTTACTTCTACGACATTGCCAAGGTGTTCAAGCCCTACGTGGACAAGGGCGAGATGCAGCTCCTCAAGGGCTATCACGGCGTGAAGGCCAACGTGGTGGACTGCCCCGACTTCGCCAAGTTCATCTACGACCACATGCTGGACACCAACAAGCTCTATGAGGTGGGCGGCAAGGAGACCTACACCTACGAGGAGATGGCCAAGATGTGCTTCCGCGCGGCCGGCAAGCCCTGCGTCATCAAGGACAGCCCCATCTGGATGTTCGGGCTCCTGGCGAACCTGCCCGCCATCAAGAAGGCCGGCAAGCACGACATCATCCTCTTCTCCAAGTGGACGCTTTCCCATGACCTGGTGGGCAAGGACGTCACCGGCGAAGGTTCCTTCGCGGAATACATCAAAGAGTACTTTGGGAGGAAATAAGCATGTTCCAGCTGTTGCCTGAATACATCGGCCAGGTGTGGCCCCTGTTCATGTGGAGCGTCATCATCGTGGCGGCCATCGGCTGCTGCATGGGCTTCAAGGAGTTCGTTTGGTTCATGTCCGTGGGCTATGGTTTCGCGGTCATGTGCATCGGCGCGTATCTGCTGATCTTCGGCCTCGTCACCAAGAACCTGACCCCCGCCCGGGGCATCATGGCGGCCCTGTTCGCCGTATACGGCTACCGGCTGGGCGGCTATATCCTCAAGCGGGAGCTGACCAACGCCGCCTATAAGAAGACGCTGGAGAGCACCGGCTCCACCAAGGCCATGCCCATCCCCGTATCGGCGTTCATGTGGGTCTACTCCATGTTCATGTACACCGCCCAGACCTCCGCGCTGACCTATCGGTACATCAACCAGGCCAAGGACAACCTGTGGGCGTGGGTCGGCATCGTGATCATGGCCCTGGCCATCGTGGGCGAGGCCACCGCGGACAGGCAGAAGTCCGCCGCCAAGAAGGTGAACCCCAAGCGGTTCTGCGACACGGGCCTCTATAAGATCGTCCGCTGCCCCAACTACTTCAGCGAAGTCCTCTTCTGGGTGGGCGTCACCGTGTCCGGCATCGGCGCGGTCCAGGGCAAGCAGTGGATCATCGTGATCATCGCCCTGATTCTCATCACCTACGTCATGTACAACTCCGCCAGCCGCCTGGAGCTGCGGCACGAGAAGACCTACGGCCTGGACCCTGCCTATCAGAAGTACTCCGACACGGTCCCCCTGCTGTTCCCCTTCACCAAGCAGTTCCATTCCATGAAGGTCTACCGGGACTGATCGACACCAAGGGATAAGGAGGCTATCGAGATGACCGTCCCCATGGCGTTGATGGATTTCGTACCGGTGCTGCTCTTCGGGGCGGCCTGGTTGATCCTGTATAAGGATCTAAAGAACAAGCTGGACCTTTGCTCCGGCGTGCTGCTGCCCCTGGGCGCCTGTCTGGTGTTCCTGGCGGGTCTGCTCAAGGCGGTGTGGAAGATGCAGAACGCCGTCGGCGCCGCGCCGGTGGAGCTGTTCAACAAGGGCTTTTTCCCCACCCAGTCCGTGGGCTTCCTGCTCATGGCGGTGGGCATGCTGGCCCTCATGTACGGCAAGCGCAGGAGCGCCCGTTCCCTCACCATGGTCTGGGTCATGCTGACGGTGCTGGGGAACCTGGGCGCGTCGGCGGGCCTGGTCTGGATCGCCAGCAAGGTGAAGAAGGCCGCCGTGCCTCTGTTTATCGTGGCCTTCGTGTTCTCCATGATGATGGGCTACCTCTCCAGCCGGGACTTCGCCCAGGCCTCCATGCACTGGATCGCCCAGTGCGTCAACACCCTGGGCCAGGGGTTGCTCCTCGTCGGGGCGCTCATGGTCCATAAGGCGGGCCTTGCCGCTCCCGACGCCCTCGGCAGGAAGGCGTAAAGAACCACCAAAAGAAGAAAGGACGTCCCATACGGGGCGTCCTTTTCCCATGTCACCAGGCGTTTTCCAGGGTGAAGGTATCCTTTGTTGTGTCCTTCTGATAGTCGTAATCGTCGAACCACGGGGAGTAGGTGGTCACGCGGACGGACCGGTCCAGGGGGTCGAAGGTCAGGATCCGCAGGTATCCCAGCCCGTACTTCTTGTCGTCCTGGAAGTTGTACATGAGGGCGTTCACCCTGTGGCCGTCCTCGTACGCCTTCTCCCAGCGGACGGAGCCGTCGTTGTGGCCGCAGAGGACCAGCTTCACATTGGGGCAGACGGAAAGCAGCTCCCGTTCCAGGGTCTTGCCCATGGCGGTGAGGCCGCCCTTGTCCGTGAGAAAGCTGTGGACCAGCAGTATGGCCGGCAGATCCGGATGATCCGTCAGCACCGTCCTGGCCCAGGGGAGATAAGCTGTGTCGGTTTGCCAGCCGATGCCCAGCAGCAGGATCTCCTCACCCGCCGCCGTAAAGGTGTCGTACCAGCAGACCCCGTCCTTGTAGAGCTGGTCCCCCTCGTCGGCGGCGCAGAACCCGCAGGCCAGGAAGGGCCCGTAGTCTATCTTGGTGGCTCCCACGTCGTGGTTCCCCGCAACGCACCACAGGGGGAGCCTGCCCTCGATGAGGCCGATGGCGGCCTTGGCGTTGTCCCAGTGCCGCTGGGTGTTCCGGTTGTCCACGATGTCTCCGGTCATGAGCACCCCCAGAGCGTTCTGCTCCGTGCAGGCGTTAGCCACGTAGGCGAAGACTTTGTTGAACACCTGGGGATACCGATAGGCATATACCTGGGTATCGCTGATCCAGTAGAGGGAGAAGGGCGTAGGCACCGGGGTGGGGGAGGGCACCGGGGTGGCCGTGGGCGCGGGCGTGGCCGTTGGCGAAGCCGTGGCCTCCGCGGCCAGGTATTCGGTGATCTGGCGGGAGGCGCTTTGCAGCCGCACCTCCACCTTCAGCGGCGTTTGCCCGGCTTTGGCCGGAGCGGCGGCCGGCTGGGCGTCGCAGCGGAGGACCGGCAGGGACAGGGTGACGAGGATGGTGACAAGCAGCACGCGCAAAGAACGAAGCATGGATCGAAGGACCCCCTTTCTATGGATGAGATCGGAGCAAAGCATAGCACACGAAAAAACAGGAAGGATGGTTTCGTCATAGGAAGTCAGGGTCAGCACAAACAAGACAGGATCGGGATGCAGCCCTCTTTTTTCGATTTCAGGCAAATTGCCCCTTGTGCAAACCGGCGATTTATGGCATTAATAAAAGAAGGGAGTTTTCCCGAATTTTGACAGATAAGGGGAATGGACATGAAAGGTCTCTTTAACTGGCTGAACAAGACCAAGATCTTCCGCGACCTGTCGCCGCAGGAGTTTTCTTGGGTGCTGTACGATGTGGGCAACTCGGCCTATACCATGCTTGCCTGCTCGCTGATCCCGATCTGGTTCAAGGAGCTGGCCATCGGCACGAACCCGGGGCAGATCACCGGCGACCAGGCCACCGCCTACTATTCCATCGCCATCTCCATCGTGACGGTCATCGTGGCCCTGCTGGGCCCGGTGCTGGGCGCGCTGGCTGACCGCAAGGAGTCCAAGAAGATCTTCTTCCAGACTACCGTGGCCGCAGGCGTCATCGGGTGCGTCCTCAACAGCTTCACCTGGAGCTGGATGCTGTTCCTCGTCGTCTACGTGCTGACGAAGGTGTTCTATCAGGCGTCCCTGACCTTCTACGATTCCATGCTCAACGACGTCACCACCGAGGAGCGCATGGACGAGGTCTCCTCCTACGGCTACGCCTGGGGCTACATCGGCTCCTGCATCCCGTTCCTCGTGGCCATGGTGGCCTATATCCTCAGCGGCGGCCTTTCCGAGAACCTCATGCTGTTCTCCCCCCTGGTGGGCAAGATCATCGGCTTCGGCGTCACCGCCATCTGGTGGCTGCTGGTGACGCTGCCCCTCATCCGGAACTATCAGCAGAAGAACTACGTGGAGCACACACACACCTCCGTAAGCCAGGTGTTCAAAAAGATCTTCGCCACCCTCAAGAAGATCGCCGTCCGGGACAAGAAGGTCCTGTTCTTCCTGATCGCCTTCTTCCTCTATATCGACGGCGTGGGCACCATCATCGACAACTGCATCAACATCGGCACCGATTTGGGCCTTCCCACCGTGGGCCAGGTGGTGTTCCTGCTGGCCACCCAGGTGGTGGCGTGGATCGGGTCTTTGGTGTTCGCCAAGCTCAGCAAGCGGTATAAGACCGTGCCCCTGATCCTGGTCTGCATCGCGGGCTACTTCGCGGTCTGCCTCTACGCCCTGACGCTGAAAACCCTGCTGCACTTCGGCATCCTCGCTTTCGGCGTGGGCTGCTTCCAGGGCTCCATCCAGTCCCTGTCCCGGTCCTACTACTCCAAGATCATCCCGCCCGAGAACTCCGGCGAGTATTTCGGCATCTACGACATCTTCTGCAAGGGCGCGTCCTTCCTGGGTTCGGCCGTCATCGCGTGGGTCAAGCTGGCGGGCGGCACCATCAACATCGCCGTGGCGTCCCTGGCCATCTTCTTCGCACTGGGCTTCCTGTTCCTGATCATCTCCTCCAAGCAGAAGAGCCTGAACCGTGCTTCCAACGAATGATTCAGTCTGCCGAATCCTGCGGATTCGCCAGACTGAGGCTCCGCCTTCGCTTCGCTTGCAGGTCCCGCTTATACGCCTGCGGCGTACCGGGCAGCGGGACCTGTAAGGTGTGAGATTCACCGCGCATGTCGCTGAATCTCACATATTCGCAGCCGCGCGTTCTTCCTTCGCAGATCGTGTGCGCGCGGCTACACCGCGCTTGAGAAACTGGAAAGGAACGTAAAAATGTATACTTTTGAAGACAAACTGAAGGAATACGCCCAGCTGCTGGTGCGGGTGGGCGTGAACGTGCAGAAAGGGCAGGATCTGGTCATCACCAGTCAGGTGGATCAGGCCCCCTTCGCCCGGCTCTGCGCCCGGGCGGCCTACGAAGCCGGCGCCCGGCAGGTGGATATGCTTTGGTCCGACGACGCTCTGACCCGCATGCGGTATCTCTGTGCTGCCGACGAGGTTTTTGACACCATCCCGGAGTACCGGGTCCGGTTCAGCACGGACTACGCCGAGAACAACGCCTGCTTTTTGCATCTGGTCTCCTCCGATCCGGAGAATCTCAAGGGTGTGGACCCGGGCCGTCTGGAGCGGTTTCAGCGGGCCTACGGCCGCCAGATGAAGCGGTATCGGGAGCTGGGCATGGCCAGCGCTTTCCCTTGGAGCATCGGGGCTTTAGCTTCCCCCTCCTGGGCGAAGCTGGTGTTCCCTGACCTTCCCGTCGAGGAGGCTGTGGCGGCCCTGTGGGAGAAGATCTTCCTGGCCGTGCGGGTCACCGGCGACGGCACCGCCGTGGAGAAATGGCGGCAGCACCAGGAGAATCTGCAGCGCCACGTGGAGATCCTGAACGGCTACGCCTTCGACCGGCTCCACTACTATAACGCTCTCGGCTCCGACTTCACTGTGGGCCTCTGCAAGGGGCACATCTGGTGCGCCGGCGGCGAGTTCACCCCCAAGGGCCAGTTCTTCATGCCCAACATGCCCACGGAGGAGGTGTTCACCGCCCCCGATCGGAACCGGTGCGAGGGCGTTATCTGCGCGGCCCTGCCCCTCTGCAAGGACGGAAACGTGATCCGGGACATCCGATTCGTGGTGAAGGAAGGGAAGATCGTGGAGGCCACGGCCTCCGCCGGCGAGGAGCTTTTGAAGAAGTCCATCACCGTGGACGAGGGCGCGTCCCGCTTCGGCGAGGTGGCCCTGGTGCCCTTCGATTCCCCCATCAGCAACAGCAAGACCCTGTTCTTCAACACCCTCTTCGACGAGAACGCCGCCTGCCATCTGGCCTTCGGCGAAGCTTATCCCACGACCGTGCAGGGGGCCTTGGACATGAGCGAGGAGGAGCGGCTTGCCGCAGGCATCAACAGCTCCATCACCCACGAGGACTTCATGGTGGGCACGGCGGATTTGAACATCGACGGCTATACCGCCGATGGCCGCTGCGTCCCCGTCTTCCGGAACGGCAATTTCGCCTTCTGACGGTCGTAAAATGTAAAAGAACGTTTAACATTGCGGGAATCTCCCTGGGGAGGTTCCCGCTTTCTTGAATTTGGGCACAGGAAAGCGTATACTATTGCCAAAGTATCCTTTTGTATGCGAGGAGAGGCGCCTATGGAGCAGGGGAAGCGAAAGACGTATACCGTGAAAAAACCGGCCCGGCTCGCCGTCGTGACGGCGGCGGCCGTGGGCGTCCTGCTGCTGATCCTGGGCTGGGTGCTGGCTTTGAACCGCATGCGGCGGCGGACGGCGGACCTGGCGGTCTATACCACCCTGACGAGGACGGGGGAGACCGTGACAGCGGTGCTGGACGTGGATAGTCTTTTGACCGAGCTGGGGCTGCCCAATCCCCGGACAGAGCCCAAGGCCGCCCGGAACAAGGCGGTGAAAGCCATCCTGAACATGCAGCTTTCCCTGGCCTTTACCGAGGAACCGGACGTGATCGCCGTGACCGCAGAGGTGAACGAAGGGGTCCTCCGGCGCCGGGGCATCCTGCTGAAGGAGCGGAGCTGGACGGCTCCTGCCAAGGTCCTGCCCCGAACGGCCCAGGAGGAACCGATCCTGCCCGGTCAGACGGCGGAAAAGCCCAAGACCGTGCTTCCAGAGGGGTATCTTACCGCCCTGCTCGATCAGGAGGGCAAGGGGCTGAACCTGAGGCCCGTGTGCGAAAAGGTACACTTTGAGCGGGACCGGCTGTCGAAAGAGATATTTGGTAACAACTATGTTACAAGTAAGACGAATGTTTGGTTTATAGTGTATCCGGAGGGGCAGGAGCGCCATAACTGCTATCGGGCGGTCTATACCCTGACGGAGACGGGCGCGCCGGAGGGCCGGTCCATCCAAAGCTGCTGCTTTACCGTGGACGTGCTGGATCTCAACTACCGGGCGGGGATCGGGATCGGTTTCTCGAAGACGGATGTGGCGATCTATCCCGATCATGCCGCGGCGGCGTCCCTGGACGAGTTCACGGCCCGGGGCTGCACCGTCACGGAGCTGGCGGGCGGCAGCGTCCCGGGTCCGGAGCGGCCCAGCTTCGACTACAACGGCTTCGTCCGCTTCGTGGGCCTGCCCATGAGCCATCCGCTGCCCGACGGGAGCCTGTGGTCCCCCAGCTGCGATCCTCTGGACGAGGACGATCTTTGGCGGCTGGTGGGCAACGGGGAGTACACCATGGCGGCGTTTTTAACCTACGTGCGCATGGAGATCTACGCCCGCCACGGCTACACCTTCCCCAACGAGGACCAGGGGGCCTACCGGGAGCACTATTCCGCCTTTGATTGGTACAAGGGTGTCGAGGACGCGCCCGAGCGGTTCATGACCCCCACGGAGCGCCGCAATCTCGATCTGATCAGGGACATGGAAGCCCTGCTGGAATCTTAATCGGAGGTATTTGACATGAAAACGATCCGCACGATCATCGCGACCCTGTCCGGGGTTTTGCTGACCTTCGCCCTGGTGGCCTGGTTCAGCGTACGCCGGAACGCTGCCTTCCTGCAGCGCACCATCTATCAGGGCTTCGACCAGACCTTCGTGGTGGCCCTGGTCATGGGTTGCGCCTTTTTGCTGATCGCCGTGATCCTCACCGTGGCCATCGTCAGCACCGATAGCGACGATTCGGACGAGGAGGACGAGGAGGAGCCGCTTCGGCGGCCCCGGTCCGCGGCGGAGCATATCGGCCAGGAGCAGCCCTATCGCCGGGTGAGCCGGCCTCAGCCAAAAGGAGCGCAGGCGGACGGCTTTGCCCGACCCAAGACCAAGACAGGGGAGCCGTCTAAATCGAAGGCGGAGCAGCCCAAGCCCAAAAAGAAGGAGCGGGCCACGGAGAGCCCGGACGAGATCGTCATTCGGCGGGAGGATGCCCCGGTGAAGAAGGCGAAGAAGCCTGCCAAACCGACGGCGGAGCTCCCGGCGGCGGAAGCCCCGGCGGTATTGGAACCGGCAGCGGAAGCCCCAACGGTATTGGAACCGGAGGAAACGGTCGCTGCGCCGGCGGAAGAGACGCCTGCACCGGCGGCGGAAGCCCCGGCGGCAGAGGAAGAAGTCGCCGTGGAGGAAGCGCAAGCTATAGAGGAACCGCAGGCCGTGGAAGAACCGGAGCCTGAGCAGGAGCCGGAACCGGCAGCCGAGCCGGAGCCCGATCCGGAACCGGAGGAGTCGGAAAGCGAGCCGGAAGCGATCCCGGAAGAAGGGGCCGAAGCCCCCGAAACGCCCGAGGAGGCCCCGGCGGAGGAGCCCGCCCCCGGCAGGGAGGATATGGTCCGCTGCGTCTTCTGCGGCAGCAGCGTGGCGCGGGGCGCCAAGGTCTGCCCGAACTGCGGCAAGATGATGTAAGGGGTAGGACCCATGGATGTGAAAGGAAGACAAACCCTGTTCACGGTCCTGACCGTGCTGCTGTGCCTGGCGGTGCTGGCTGCGGGGGTGCTCCTGTGCGTGAATTATTACAGCCAGGGCCGCAACCTCCGGGACGTGGACATGCGCAAATACGCCAAGGTGGACATGGAGGACGAGGTGTACACCGTGTCCGTGGACGCGGACGCCATCGTGAAGGATTTTCATCTGCCCAACCCCAAGACCACCAACCTCGATCTGAGCCGGTTCCCTGACGTGGAGACGGTCTATTCCCTGACCTTTTTGGTGACCCCCCGGGCGGAGGGCGGCTGGCTCATCCAGACCGGCAGCGATCGGCCCTCGGCCGCCGAGGATTTGAGGCAGGGCGGCCTTCGGCTGGTGAACACGGAATGGACCTGGACCGAGCAGGATATGAAGAACGCCTACCGGGACGGTCTCGAATACCCCCGGCGGCTCAGCATGAAGAAATACGTGCTCTGTGGCAAGAACAGCATGGGCGGCTACGTGCTGACCGTGGACCACGAGCGGATGCTCCGGGCCACCGGCTGGGATCTCCCGGAGGACGAATCCGTCCGCAAGGCCCACACGGGCTATAAGGCGATCGTGAGCCTCGGCTACTACGTGACGCCGCTGACGGACGGGTTCCTGGTGGAGACCAGCAGCACCCTGGAGAACGTGTACGCCATGCTCCTCGATGCCGGAGTGCGGCTCACGGACACCACCTGGGTCTATACCCTGGCCGAGGTGGAGGAACTGTACGCCGAGCAGCACGCGGCGCCCGAGGCGACGCCTGCGCCCGAGAGCGTTCCGGATGCCGCCTCGAACCCCGAATCCGAGGCGGTACAGCCTGCAAGCAATCGGATATTGGACAGCCTCTATCATGTGGACCAGACCCCGGTCCGCCAGACCATCCGGCAGGCCAAGGAACAGAAGTACGGAGCCACCCTCAAGAGCAGCGAGGTGATCGGCAGCTGCTTCGTCACGGCGAAGACCGACAGCGCGGAGCACGGGAACGTCTTTCGGCTGGTGTACGCCATCTCTGCCGCGGGCGGCAAGGAGTACCTGGTGGCGGACGCCTTCGACCTGAGGGAGGATGGGCTGCCCGTGGCAGACGTGCAGCTGACCGTGGTCAAGTCCCAGCAGGAGGCCCTTTCCACGGCGGCCTTCGATCCAAACGTCTGCACCGTCCACGTGCTGACGGAGGGCGGCATGGTCCACCCTGAGGATGGCGGCGCGTCGCCCTTCAACGGGGACGGGCTCCTGTTCCCCGACAGCCTGACGGTGAAGATCACCGACGCGGACGTGTGGTCCCTGGCCGTTCCGGCGGACAGGACGCTGCTGCAGCTTTTGGGCTACGGGCGCAACGAGATCTTCGCCCGCTGCGGGAACAAGTTCTCCGACACCAGCGTGTACACCAAGTTCTATGCCAACTGCGCCTGGTATCAGCCCAAGGGCAGCGTCAGCTATAACACCATCAAAGCCCGGTACCCCGTGGCCGCGGAGAACATCGATTTCATCAAGGCCATGGAAAAGCTGATCAGAGAAGGATAATACATTCTACCAGAACAAATAATATCATCTTGCCGCAACCCAAAGACCTGTTGCGGAGTGTTGTAGATGAAGAAGGGAGCATGGGGTGGAAGAAAGGATCAGATCCGCGGCGGGCGCGACCGTGCCGCTGGATCTCAACGCCCTCTATGAGGCTTATGCCGATATGATCTACCGGTTGGCCCTGGTGCGCACCCGCAACCGGGCGGACGCGGAGGACGTGCTGCAGGACGTGTTTTTTCGCTGCCTGCGCCGTCAGCCCCATTTCCGGGACCAGGAGCACCAGAAGGCATGGCTGATCACGGCGGCCATCAACTCCAGCAAGAGCCTGTTGAGCCGGGCCGACCGCCGCCATGCCGCGGGGCCGGAGGCGCTGGAGTTCCTGTCCACGGAGGACGATACAGACAGCAGCGTCTACAACGCCGTCATGCAGCTGCCGGACAAGTACCGCACCGCCGTGCACCTGTTTTATTACGAGGGGTATTCCGTGGAGGAGATCGGGAAGATGACGGACACCAATCCCTCCACCGTGAAGTCCCACCTGCACCGGGCCCGGGAGGCCCTGCGCGGGATGTTGAAGGAGGATGAGCCGGATGTTTGAACAACAGTATAAGCGAGCCAACGACCGGATACATCCCCGGAAGGATCTGTTGAAGGAAATGGAAGCCAAATGGGCGGCTGAGGAAGCTCGCCGTGCGGAGGAGGAAGCGAAGGTCGTCGCCTTCCCCGCCTGGGCCAAGTACGCCAGCATGGCCGCCGGAGTGCTGCTCTGCGTGGGCCTTGGCATGGGTTCCGTGCTGTTGTACAGCCGCAGCCGGGGCGTGCAGAACAAAACGGCCGCCGCCCAGGCCGAAGCGCCTATGATGATGGAGGAGAGCCGGACAGAAGCCATGGAAGAGGCGAAGATCGTCACCACCGTCACCGGCGATACGGCTGTCAGCGAGACGGAGGCCGGCGGCGCGGCGCCCCAGGCGATGCTGGCTGCGGCAGCCTACGAGGCGCCCAAGGGCATGCATCGGGCCGCCGACGAGGCGGAGGTGGAGGACGCCCTGCGCTATGGCTTCACCGATCGGGGCGAAGCGGAGAAGAACACGGATGCGGCCGCGCCCGAGGCCAAGGCGACGGCAAAGGCCGCCGAGACCCAGTACCCGGCGGGGCAGATCCTGACCCGGGACGATCTCATGGTCGTGTTCCTGCCCACCAGCGACCAGGTGCGGGTGCTCCGGTACGAGAATCGGCGGGTGACCACCGTGTTTTCCCTGGGGCTGCGGGAAAAAGGCGCCAAGGTGGAACAGCTGTTCTGGATAGGCAGCGAGATGCTGGCGCTCCGGGAGCATAACGGGGACACGGAGCTTATGCGGTTCGACGTGGCCGACTGGAAATCGCCTAAGCATCTTATGAACCTGACCCAAAGCGGGACCTTCCTGGGAGCGTGGGAGCTGGACGGACGGCTCTATACCCTGTCCCTGTACGGCGCCACCGATCAGGAGCCCCGGCCCTGGGTGAACGGGGAGAGGATCGATTTTGACGAGGTGCTGCTGGATGAGGATAAGCCCGGAGACGTGTACACCATGCTTACGGTCTATGACCCCGCGGAAAGCGGCTTTGTCGCCCAAACGGCGCTGCTGCGGCAGGGCCGGGGCGCGGCGGCCCTGGGGGATACGCTGTACCTGTGGGCCGGGGACGGGGAGACCGATCTGTACGCCTTCGCCCTGACAGAGGACGGGCTGACGTTGGAGGCGGAGAAGACCGTGCCCGGTTCCGTCGTGGCCGGCGAGGCCGTGGGGGAGGGGCTGGCCCTCCTGCTGCAGACCGAAGGCGGGGCGACCCTCCTGACCCTGGACGGCGCGCTGAACGAGACAGGTTCCGCCGCCGCCGAAGCGAAGATTGTTCGCTGCGGACAGGTGTTCGAGGACGGGGCCGCGTTCCTGTCGGATACGGAGCTCCACTGGCTCACCCCGGCGGGGGATCGGACCCTGGAAACGACGGCCGACGGCCTCAAACGGCTGTCGGAGGATCGGCTGCTGGCGTTCTCGGCGGATGGGAAGCTGCAGCTGGTATCCATCGGCGAGGACGGGCTCAAAGCCCTGGGCGCGGCGGACACCCGAAACAGCCTGGCCCTGCTCGCAGAGGACCCCTCCCGCTTGGATTACGATCCGGCCACAAGTCGGCTGGCGATTCCGGCGGGGCAAATGGTGTATTCCTATCGGATCAACGAGGCGGGAGAGCTGGGACTTTGGGGCACGCCGCTGGCCTTCCCCGATCACAACGAGACGGAGCAGCGGGAAATCAGGTGCCGCATGACGGCGGACGGGGTGCTGGTCTTCTATAAAACCGGCGTCCACGTCTGCAACCAGCTCCTGGAGCGGCTGATCACCACCCGGTATTGACACATAGTAAAAAACCGATCCGAAAGGGTCGGTTTTTCATTGCAAATCGGTCGTTTCGTGGTACAATGAAACAAATGGAAATAAGGGGGAAAGTGTATGATCATCGTAGGCGTATGCGGCGCGTCCGGCAGCGGCAAGAGCACCTTGGCCCGGCGCATCAAGGAGGCCCTGTCCTGCAGCTGTGAGATCATCGGCCAGGACTGCTACTACAGGAGCTTTCCGGAGATACCCTTCGAGCAGCGGGTGCATCTCAATTACGACGAGCCCACCATCTTCAACTACGACGAGATGATCGAAGACTTGAAGACCTTGTCCGCAGGCCAGCCCATCACCAAGAAAGGGTACAACTACGCCCGGCATCTGAGGGAGGACTCCACGGACCTCATCTATCCCCCGGAGGTCCTGATCCTGGAGGGCATCCACATCTTCTACGACAAGCGGCTCTGTGAGATGATGTCATTGAAGGTGTACATGCACGTGGACATCGACGTGTGCCTGCTTCGCCGTATCTTCCGGGATATCAAGAGCCGGGGCCGGACCATCGAGAACATTTCGGAGCAGTATCTCGCCACGGTCAAGCCCATGTTCGAGAAGTACATCAAGGACTATATCAACGACGCGGACTTCGCCATCATGCGGGGCGGCAAGAACCGCATGGCCATCGACGCCATCGCCGCCTATCTCACCACCAAGGTCCTGGCCGAGCGCTTCGAGAAGGAGAAGCTGGAGCAGGCGGCGAAACCGGAATAAGGCTGGCCGCACAGCCTCGCTTTTCATGATTCGCTGCAGGGGATCTTCCTGCAGGAGCCTGCGGAAATGGACGGTTCGGGAGGAAATATGCAGATAAAGACGCCCATCATTTCCTTTCACAATTTCAGCTTTCAGTATTTCAGCCAGAAGGAGCCGACCCTGCTGGATATCGACTTTGATATCTATCCCGGAGAAAAGATCCTGATCGTGGGCCCGTCAGGGTCTGGCAAGAGCACCCTGGCTCACTGCATCAACGGACTCATCCCCTATGCCTACAAAGGAACCATCACGGGCACATTGACGGTGGACGGCAAGACCCCCGAGGAGAGCAGTCTGTTCGAGCGATCCAGAAAGGTGGGCACGGTCCTGCAGGACTCCGACAGCCAGTTCGTGGGCCTGACCGTGGGAGAGGACATCGCCTTTTCTCTGGAAAACGACAGGGTGGCTCAGCCTCAGATGAAGGAGACCGTCCGGCGGGTGGCCGACATGGTTGATATGGGTACCCTGCTGTCTTCCTCTCCCTTCGAGCTGTCCGGCGGGCAGAAGCAGCGGACGGCCCTGGCCGGGGTCATGGTGGACGACGTGGACGTGCTCCTCTTCGACGAGCCTCTGGCCAACCTGGACCCCTTGACCGGCAAGACCGCCATCGATCTCATCGACCGCATCCATCGGGAATACGGCAAGACCGTGATCATCATCGAGCACCGCATGGAGGACGTGCTGTATCGGCATGTGGACAGAGTGCTGGTGATCAGCGACGGCCGCATCGTGTCCGACAGTTCCCCGGACCAGCTGGTGTGCTCCGACACGCTGCGCCGCCTGGGCAACCGGGAGCCCCTGTATGTGACGGCCCTCAAATATGCGGGCGTGGAGCTGACACCGGCCCTGCGGCCCGGATATCTGGACACCCTGGAGACGGACCGGGTCAAGGAGCAGCTTTTCCGCTGGTACGCCGCTCAGCCGCCCCACCCCGAGAGACCCCGGGGCGAGGTGATCCTGTCCGTGCGGGATCTGTGCTTCCAGTATACGAAAAAACGGAAGACGCTGCAGAACGTCTCCTTCGATATCCGGCGGGGGGAGATGGTCTCCATCGTGGGCACCAACGGGGCGGGGAAGAGCACCCTGGCCAAGGTCATCTGCGGTTTTGTCCATGAGGACGCCGGGGAGATCCTCTATGAAGGACAGTCCATCCGGGACTGGACCATCAAGGAGCGTTCGCTGAAGATCGGCTACGTCATGCAGAACCCCAACCAGATGATCTCCAAGCCCATGATCTTTGACGAGGTGGCCCTGGGGCTGCGCATCCGCGGCGCGGCAGAAGCCGAGATCCGGGAAAGGGTGGAGCAGGCGCTGAAGATCTGCGGCCTGTACCCCATGCGCAACTGGCCTGTGGCGGCCCTGTCCTTCGGGCAGAAAAAGCGGGTGACCATCGCGTCCATGCTGGTCATGGATCCCCAGATCCTCATCCTGGACGAGCCCACCGCCGGGCAGGACTATCGTCATTACACCGACATCATGGAGTTTTTGCGGGGGCTCAATCAACAGGGCATCACCATCCTGATGATCACTCACGACATGCACCTGATGCTGGAATACACGCCCCACGCCATCGTCATCGCCGGCGGGCGAAAGATCGGCGACGACAGCGCCGTGGCGATCCTCACGGATGAACACATGGCGGAGCAGGCGAATCTGAAGCTGACCTCCCTGTATGAGCTGGCCAAAAAGGCGGAGCTGCCCGATCCGCAAAACTTCGTCCAGCAGTTCATCGATTACGAGGAGGCCTGCCGCTCATGAAAGCGAAACTGTTCGACTACATCGAGAAGGACAACTTCGTGTTCAACCTGTCGGGCGTGACCAAGCTCCTGTGCTTCCTCATCCTCACGTTCACGGTCATGTACTCCTATGACGTTCGGGTGATCCTGCCCGTGCTGATCTTCTCCTTCTGGGTGCTGCACGTTTCCGAGATCAAGTTCTCCCAGATCAAGATCATGCTCTACTACGTGCTGGTGTTCATCGCCATCAACTTCGTCCTTACGTTTATCTTCAGCCCCCAGTACGGCGTGGAGCTCTACGGAGCGAAGCACGAACTGTTTGCTTTGACGGACCGGTATACCGTCACGGCGGAGCAGCTCCTCTATCAGGCGACCAAGGTGGTAAAATACCTGTCCGTCATTCCGCTGGGCATGATGTTTTTGCTGACCACCAACCCCAGCGAGTTCGCCGCGTCGCTGAGCTCCATCGGCGTCAGCTACAAGGCGGCTTTCGCCGTGTCGCTGACCCTTCGGTATTTTCCCGACATGATCCGGGACTATAACGATATCGCCCTTGCCCAGCAGGCCCGGGGACTGGATCTTTCCCGGAAGGAGCGGCTGGGCACCCGGCTCAAAAACATCATGAATATCTTCGTGCCGCTGATCTTCTCCTCCCTGGATCGGGTGGAGGTCATCAGCAACGCCATGGACCTGAGAGGCTTCGGCAAGCACAAAAAGCGCACCTGGTACGCCTTCAAGCCCCTGGCGAAAAACGACGGCCTGGCCATCGCCCTGTGCGTCGCCATCGCCCTGGCGGCCCTGGGGGTAGCGTTCTTTATAGATCACGGACGGTATTGGAACCCGTTCGTCGCATAGGAGGAAACTATATGGGTATGTTCGACAAGCCGATCCTGGTCTTTCAGACGGATTTTACGTACAAGGAGGGCGCGGTCAGCGCCATGTACGGCGTGGTCAAGACCGTGGATCGGGAGCTGGAGATCTTCGACGGCACCCACGAGATCCCGCAGTACGACACCTGGTCCGCCAGCTATCGGCTGCTGCAGAGCCTTCCCTTCTGGCCCAAAGGGACCATCTACGTGTCGGTGGTGGACCCCGGGGTGGGCACGTCCCGCCGGGCCTGCGTGGCGAAGACGGCCAACGGCTATTACGTGGTCACGCCGGACAACGGCGCTTTGACCCACATCAAAAAGGAATTCGGCATCCTGGAGGTCCGCGAGATCGACGAGAGGGTGAACCGGCTCCAGTCCACCCGGGGCGTGGCCATCTTCCATGGCCGGGATCTGTTCGGGTACACCGCCGCCCGGCTCGCCTCCGGCATCATCGATTTTGAAGGGGTAGGCCCCGCTTATCCGGTGGAGGAGATCGTCTGCCATCCCATCCCCGAACCCACGGTGGAGCCCGGCCATGTGCGGGGCATATTCGAGATCGACGACCCGAACTTCGGGAACCTGTGGACCAACGTGCCCCTGGCCGATTTCAATGGGGCGGGCTTTGCCTATGGGGACATGGTCCACACGAAGATATTCCATGGGGCGGAGCCGGTCTTCGAAGGGGACGTGCTGTTCCATCAAAGCTTCGGCTTTGCCCAAAAGGGCGCGCCCATGCTCTACAACAACGAGCTCATGAAGATCGGCATGGCGGTGACCCAGGGGTCCATGGAGCGCCAATACGGCGTCGGTTTCGGAAACGATTGGATCGTCGACCTTTCCAAGGCTTGACAAAAACCGCAAACCGTGGTTTTTATATACTATACCGAAACAGGAGGATTCCCAAATGAAGAAATTGTTTGCGTTTAAAACCAAGACCATCGTTGCCACCGGCATCGGCGCCGCCCTGTTCATGCTGCTGTTCATGTACGTCAAGGTGCCCACCGGCATCCCCGAGACGGACATTCAGACGGCGTACGGCCTGGGTTCCTTCTTCGCCGCCCTGTTTGGCCCCATCGCAGGCTTTTTGATCGCCTTCATCGGCCATGCCATCTCCGACGCCGTGCAGTACGGTTCCCCCTGGTGGAGCTGGGTCGTGGCTTCCGGCATCTCCTGCTTCATCGTGGGCCTGGCCTATCCCCGGCTCAAGGTGGACGAGGGCGTCTTCGGCTGGAAAGACGTTTTGACCTTCAACATCTTCCAGATCATCGCCAACGTGATCGCCTGGATCGTCGTGGCCCCTGTTTTGGACATCGTGGTCTATGGGGAACCTTCCAATCTGGTGTTCACCCAGGGCGCTGTGGCGGCGTTGTGGAACGCCATCTCCATGGGCGTCATCGGCACGCTCCTGCTCTTCCTCTATTCCAAGACCCGCGCCGGCAAGGGCACGCTGTCCAAGGAGTAAGGAAACCATCCAGCGCCTGCTGACTTAAGCGGTTCCGCGCGCGTCGCAGCGCTGATCATACATCCCGATCATAGCCCCCTTTCTCCGAAGGAAAGGGTGCGTGCTTTTATTGTTTCCTCTATTGCAAGATTTTGGCGATCCCGTGCGTATTACAGGTGAAAGGAGGCGGACATGGAAAGAAACAAAGACAAGTATCTTAGCGACAGCGACATCGTCCGCATCGTGGAGATCTATTCGGATATGCTGCTCAGGATCGCCCTCAACCGGGTCAAGAGCATCCCGGACATTGACGTCACTGCCCCGGTGGGCTCACTCACGGTGCGGCTCACCGAGCTGATGTCCCGGACGGAGTTCGACCAGCTGGCCTGCTATTTGCTGGTGGAGGGGGAGAAGCCCGTTCCCTATTCTCTTTCCGAGATCCGGATGTCCATCAACGGCGGCGAGGCTCTCAAGACCAAGTCGGAGATGGAATGGGAGCAGAACCACTGGAACCGTGTCACGCCCCAGCCGGTTGCGGATTGGAACACGGACAATAGCGACACCAACTATCTCACCTTCCCCGTGGAGGGGAACCCCCTGCGGGCCGGGACAACCTTCACCCTCACCGGCAAGCTCAACGGCGAAGCCTTCGCCCTGACCTACGACTTCACCGAGGAAAGGTATGAGCAGCTGCGCCAGACCCAGCTTCAGGAGGTGGGTGCCATGGCCGCTGTCATCGACGCCATCCCCGACGAGACCATCCCCGTGAACGTGACCCGTCACAGACGACATTGGAAACCTGGCAAAAATTCAGCTTTTCTATGTTGGATTTAGCTAAGAGGCAGGGCTGGGAATAGTACATATCGACGGACAACGGGTGTTCTACCATGCACATTCGCAATGGGTCAAAAAAGTTGCACAAAGGTCCTAAGGCCTTGGGATGACTGGATTTTTGCCGTTATACTCTTTTCAATGTTTTCAGCAGCGGTAAAACAGGCCCCGATAAATATGTGCATTTTAGCCGAAAAACAGTCCCAAAACAGCCGATTCGGGTGCTGCAAACCCTCATCAGTCAAAACGAAACAAAAGATTGCCCGGCCAGAGGAACGCTTCTACCGAAAGGAAATTCAGTTGATAATGCACGGAGAATATGTTAATCTGTTGGCGGTATATTATAATTTCTTTATAACACAATTAAGAGAAAGTCGACGATTCGTCCTAATTCTGTTGTGACAACACTATAATGGTTTACGCGAAATGAGCAAACCCGCTTGTGATCGTTTTTGATATCCGGGCGGTTTGGATTTGAAAGCAGGTGTATGCCGCAGCAGCCGTGGCCGCCAGTCAACCACTGTGGGGACGATTGCCAGTATGCGCAGGCCGGGGGATCTGTCCAGTAAAGGCTGGCCCGGCTTCGCAGCAAGAAGGAGGACAGGATGATTCGGCATAATCCGGAACAGAATCCGGAGAAAAACGGGATCTACTTCGTCATCGACCGTCATAACTGCCGCTGCGGCCTCACCGACCGGCTGAAGGCCGCCGTGGGCCTGTGTTATCTTGCGCGCCTTCACGGCCTGGGTTTCCATTTTATTCATCGGGCGGGCTTTGACCTTCGGGATTATCTCATGCCAAACAGCATCCCCTGGTCGGCGGAGCTGACGGACATTTCTCCCCTGCCCTGGAAAAAACAACAGATCCGGTATCTGGCACCCTATGCGGATCTTCCGGAGTTCAGAAAAGAACGGCAGTATATCTGCAGGCAGTTTATCGGCAACAATCTCCTGGAAAGGTGGAACGTACCGGATTGGCAGCGGATCTGGAGAGAACTGTTCTGGGAACTGTTCACCCCGACGGAAATCGTCCGTGAGGCTTTGGCTTCCGACGACCTGCCGAAACGCTATGCCGCAGTGGCCATCCGGTTCATCAATTCCCTCGGCCATACGGAAGAGGCAGACTACAACAAGCCCTTTGCCCCGGAGATGCAGCAAAGGCTGATCGCTGCGGCCCTAGACAGGGTGGCAGCGTGTGCCGAAGAATCTGACGATCCGATTGTCCTCTACTCTGACAGCGCCCGTTTTTTGAAGGCGGCTGCGGCAAACGGTTTTCGGACGACCGACATCGACGGGATCGGGAATGTCATGAACAGGAACATTGGTGATTACGTGACCCTCAGGGCCTTTGTGAACATGTTTCAGATGGCAAGGGCGGAACGGGTGTACTCCATCCTGCATCTGGAGGGGTTCCCCGAAAACAGTCTTTATAAGACGCAGTATCCCCGTTATGCCGCGATCATCGGAGACAAGCCGTTTATCCGATACTGAAGGACACGGCGCGCATCCGGCCTCCGCAAAAGGCCGTTGCCTCGGAGAACTGTTGATTTACAGGAGGATCCATGACAGGAGCAGAAGCGCGGTTTCTTCGCTTTACGGAGCCCTATACAGCATATGGCGATAAGATCCGGATAAAGATCGATCACACGCTGCGGGTCAGGGACCTTTGCGCGGATGTGGCCGAAAGCATCGGCCTTGGCGGCGATGACGTTGAGCTGGCTTCGATCTGTGGCCTGCTGCATGACATCGGACGTTTTGAGCAGTGGAGGATTTATGGGACATACAACGATTCCCGGTCCGTGGATCACGGGGACCTGGGAGCGGAGTTTCTGCGAGAGCATGACCGGATTCGTATCTTCGCGGAAACGGATCACGACACAATCCTGCACGCCGTGGAATACCACAACAAATACCGCTTGCCCGACACCCTGAGCGACAGGGACAGGCGCTTTGCGGACATCACGCGGGACGCGGACAAACTGGATATCCTGTATTCTTTCGCCGTAGGGGAGCTGACGTGCCGCTCCAGGAACACCGCCATGAGCGAAGCCGTTTTCCGCACCGTTATGGACGGGCGGGGCATACAGAATCGGGAGCTCGCGACCAAAGCGGACGAAATTGCGGTCCGTCTGGCCTTCGTCTTTGATCTTCGTTTCCGAAGGTCCTTCGAAATCCTTCGGAAAAGCGATTCCATCGGTCGGATGATCCGTCTGCAAAGGGAGGAAGCGGAGAACGAAGTGCTGAAAAGGCAGTTGGATGTGCTGAGCGAGCACATCCAGCGCTATCTGGAGGAACAGGCAGGAGTCTGAGGAGAGCGCAGAGAGCGGAGGAAATGATTGATGCCCAAGGTCAGCGTAATCGTTCCTGTTTTTAACAGCGAGCCGTATCTCCACGCATGCGTTGAGAGCATCTTGGCCCAAAGCTTTCGGGATTTCGAATTGATCCTTGTGGATGACGGAAGCCGGGACCGGAGCGGAGAGATCCTCGATGGATATGCGGCACGGGACGGGAGGATCAAGGTCATACATCAGGAAAACAGCGGACCGGCTGCGGCGAGGAATGCAGGGCTGCGATTCGCCGTTTCCCCTTATGTGTACTTTCCCGACAGCGACGATGTTCTGGCCCCCTCTCTTTTGGAGACTGTGATCCCGAAAATGGAAGCCGGCTACGACATGGTCGTGTTCGGTTTTCAGGTCACGCCGCCTCAAGGGAGACAAGAACGGATCCAGATGGCGTATCCCGTGCGGGAGACGAGGGAGCTGCTTCTGAAATCAGACGAGGAAAAGCTCGCGTTTCTGTCCGGCCCCTTCCGCCGCCGCTCCATCCGATGGGAAGTGTGGAACAGGGTATTCCGCCGGGATATTCTGGAGAGATGGAATATTCGCTTCGGCTATGACCGCAGGGTTTTTGCGGAAGACATGTATTTCACCTATTTTTACATCGCGCATATCTCAAGGATCCTGCTGCTTCCCGATATACTGTATACATACCGGAGGCATGACGGCTCCGAGTCGGCGCAGTACAAAAAACACCTGATGATCTACTCCAGCAACCGGATGACGGAGGAGTTCTATGAGCATTGCCGCCTGTCCGCCGACTGCCGCTACCTTGCCGACCATTTCCTGCCGCTGTACTATCTGCTGCACAAGGGCGCTCTGAGAAGGCTTCGCCGATATCAGTGGCAGAACGGGCTGAGCTTGGAAAAGGCCCGGGAAATCCTCGCGGAGAACACCGTCGACTACCCGGCCTTTCACAGGATCATGACGGAGACGTACGCATCCCCGGCTGTCAAGGAGAGCTACAGGAGAGACAGGGACAGGCTTCTCCAGCTGACGGACCGCCTGTATGCGGAAGAACTTCTGGAGATCCCTGGACCCGGATGGAAGAGGGTCGGAAGGAAGACGCTGCTGCACCTCCTGTATCTTTTCTCCCTTGAAAGACGCGCCGCCGCAGCTCCCGGCACCCGGCCGAACGGAGCGGAGGAAAGGAGGAGCGAACATGTGTAAGGTTTCCGTGATCATCCCCGTTTACAAGGTGGAACCTTATCTGCCCGCATGCCTGGACAGCGTGCTGAACCAGACGCTGCGGGATCTGGAGGTAATCTGCATCGACGACTGCTCCCCGGACCGCTGCGGAGAGATCCTGGATGAGTACGCTGCCCGGGACGGTAGAGTGCGGGTAATTCACCTGCTGGAAAATCACCGCCAGGGCTTCGGCCGCAATCGGGGCATGGACAAGGCTGTGGGAGAGTATCTCTATTTTCTGGATTCCGATGACATGATCGAACCGGAAACACTCGGGGAACTCACCCTGCTGGCGGACAGGGAGGCGCTTGACGCCGTCTTTTTTGACAGCAGGAACGTTTATGAAAGCGAGGATCTGAAAAAGGTCTACGTTCCCCCGCTTTCGCTGCGAAAGGGAAAATACAGGGACGAGGTGTACGCTGGGAAGGATCTGCTGGATGCGTTTATCCGGCAGAATGAATGGACCTGTTACCCTCAGAGGATCTTCTGGCGCAGAGAGTTCCTGCTGCGGGAGGGAATCCGGTATCTGGAAGGCTGTGAGCACGAGGACGAGTTTTTTGCTTTCGCGGGCATTCTCTCGGCCTGTCGGGTCCGGTATGTCCGGAAGCCGTATTTTATTCTGCGGGTACGCGCGCATTCGGTCATGACCAGTGAGCCGGCTCCCAGGAACTTTCACGGGTATCTGATGAATTATTACTGCATGAATGATTTTATCATGGAGCGCAGCATTGATACCTATGGTGCACAGATCAATATAGCAAGAATGCTTGAACGTGTCATGACGCTGTATCTTAAGCTTAAGGATGCATTTGATCTGGGAGCATTTTTCCAAAGGGAACCCGATAAAACGGTTTATAAATGCTTTCTCAGCTATTATCGAATGGAGTACAGCGAGAACGGATACCATGCGATGGATCCCGATGTGATGGAGGAGATCCGGAAATACAGGATCGCTTATATCTACGGCGCAGGGCTCACCGGGCAAAGGGTCTGTAAAAAACTGGAGCACAACGGAGTTTTGATCGGGGGGTTTCTGACAAAGGATTCGGAAGAGTCTGCGCCCATCCTTATGGGCAGAAGTGTTCAGAGCCTGGATGATGCGGATATTCCGGACGACGCCGTTGTTGTTGTTGCGGTAAAGATGATGTTCTGGGAGGAGACCCGCGCCTTGCTGGCGGAACGGAGTATCCCGTACGTTTTTCACAGGAAACTATGACGGAACTGGACTATATAATTCAAAACTTTGACCGCAACTTTCGGGTCTGGCGGGGCCGCAGGATCGCACTTTCTGCCGGGGAGTACCTGGAGCCGATCGTCCGGAACTTTGACAGGGAATACCGTTTTTGCTCTACTCTGGGGACGGACAGCACCGAAGTGCCGGACGGGATCGACCTTGTGATCTTGACCGCACGCCGGACCGGAAAAGAACCAGATTACAACAGGTTGAAAGCGTCCTGTTTGGAAAAGCAGGTAAAGCTGCTGGACCTGTTCGCGCTGGATCAGATCGCTCTCCATCAGGAGCTGGCGGAGCATCGGCATCTGACACTCGAGCAGTGGCAGGACATTTTCTCGAGGTACGACGTAGTCAGTCTGTTTATTCCGAATGTCGTTGCCAATTTCAACGGATTTAAGGGACGCTGGGCTCTTCGGAGCAGGTTCATCGCTTTGTTTGACTGGCTGACTGACCAGGGGAAGCCCATAGTTGTCTTCTGGGAAAGTGAAGAACAGCTCGAGCCGCTGATTGAAGCCGGGATCGACAGATCCGTTCGGCTGCTCCGCCGGGCCGGAAACGATCTTGGATTTTTACAACTGACCGAACTGTATGCCGGCAAAAGAGTCATCCATGTAGGCGTGGGAACCGTGAGAGACGGGATCGTTCCACGGGAATACGGACTGGATTCCCGCGTGAACCGCTATACAGCGACCGTCCCGTCTGCTGCCGGAGGGAGTGTCGGGTTCTGCGAGGACCGGCAGCGCGTGATTGAGGCGATCGAAGGACATGACGTTGTTTCCTTTGATATTTTCGATACGCTGATCAAGAGAACTCTCCTCAATCCAAGCGACGTGTTTATGATGGTGGAAGAGCAAACCGGGATCCGTGGGTTTGCCGAACACCGATACTGGATTCAGATCGACTGCCCGCTGCTCTCTTTGGAGGAGATCTATAAATGCCTGGGGGCAACATGCGGATATGATGCCGAAACGCTGGTAATGCTGCGTGAGAAGGAGCTGGAGATCGAATCCGATGTCATCCGGCCCCGCAGCAGCATGGTGGAAATATATAACTGCACAAGGCGCCTTGGAAAGACTGTCGTTCTAGTAAGCGACATGTATCTGGACGGCGGGTTTCTCCGGAGGCTGCTGAAACGATGCGGGATCTCGGGATACGACGCCCTGTATCTGTCCTGCGAATACGGAAAGCTCAAGCAGGATGGGCTGTTTGAGGTCCTGCGGGAACAAAGGGAAAGCGGTAAGACGGTCCTCCACATCGGGGATGACCCGTACGCTGACGCCGTATCGGCGGAGAAGTACGGACTGGAGGCACTCCCTGTGGCAAGCTGTCTGGAAATGGCAAGGAGAAACGGATACGCGGAGGCGATCGGACGATGCAGAACCCTTGGGGAGCGGAAGCTCCTCGGTCTCAGTATCGCCGAAGCCTTCGACGATCCGTTCGTACTGGACAATGACACTCAGATTGCCGGCATGATCGTTGCGCCGCTGGCCATGAGTTATTTGCAATGGGTGCGCGGCGAGATGGCGGGCAGGAAATACGACCGTTTTCTGTTCTTTTCCAGGGACGGGTGGATGCTGCTGGACGCGTACCGAAAGCTGCAGAAACGGTGTCCGGATCTGCTGCCGCCGGGACTCTATTTCTATGCCAACAGACACGCGGCCTTTATGACCGTCATGGATGATTATCAGCTGGCGAAGCACTTCTATTTCCATCAGCCCGAATATCAGGAAGATCCCCCGAAGCTGCTTCAAAAGGCATTTCATATTCCCGCTGACAGACTGCTCCCGTACCGGGGAGAGACGCTTGAGGAGTACTATGAAAAGAACGCGGCGGGCATCCGCGATGCGGCGGAACTCTGTTGTGAAAACTACAGAAAGTACATGGAACGCGAGGGAATCTCCGGAGGAAAGTATGCCGTAATGGATTTTATCTCCCAGGGAAACACGCAGAGCATGCTGGAACGAAATCTAACGGAAAAAATGGACGGCTACTATATTGGGATCCCCGAGTACATTACAGCGGGTCCGGCGAACATCCGCTATTTTTTGGACAGTGACACGATGAGCTATGATACGGAAATGAAGCTCGAGGTCTATTTTACCTCTCCGGAGCCGGCGCTTGATTATGTCGGGGAGGACGGAGAGCCGGTATTCGCAGAGGAAGTCAGAGACGAAAAGACACTGGAAAGGATCTGCAGGATCCAGAAACTGGTGCGCGCTTACCTGGATCGGTATCTGGAAAAGCTGTATGATCCTGCGGATGCGTTTGACCGGGACCTGATCCTCTGCCTGTGCGGCGCAATCCAACGGTACGGCGTTGAGAATTACTACTATGACGATATGTCCGGGCAGGAGATCCGGACGAAACCATGACCGGAACCGGGATCCTGGAAAACGGACGTGTGAAGGGAAAGAGGTGCTATGGGATCGGACGCAACGCCTGAGTGGGAAGCCGGAGGGAAACGCCATCTTCTGTTTGTGACATCTTCGCTCTATTTCGGAGGGGCGCAGAAGGTCGTATATCTTCTGGCGTCCGGACTGTCGGACGAATACGACGTCACCGTCGCATACTGCTATGATTCTGGGCAGCGCCATTTATTCCATGAGAATTGCCGTATCCGGAAGCTCCCGGATTACGGCAAAGACGCACCTCTTTGGGAAAAGGCAAGGTGTATCGGGAAACAGATCAAGGCTCTGCGGGAACTAAAAAAAGAACTGGATATCGATGCCGCCGTCTCCCTGGGAAACCTCTCAAATTATATCAATGTGATGTCAAAGGGAACGGAACGCGTGATCTGCTCGGAGCGCAGCAATCCGAAACGATCCTGGGGCAGGTGGTTCTATTGGATGACCCACATCCTGTTTGTGCGATCAGATTTTGTGGTTTTTCAGTCGGAAAAGATCCGGAATTTATACGGAAAGCGCATCCGCGAAAAAAGCTGTATTCTGAAAAACCCCCTGCTGCGTCCCGAGCCGGCGCTGGAGCACAGAGAAAAGAAGATCGTCACCCTGGGAAGGCTTACCGCACAGAAAAACCATTCGCTTCTGATCCGCAGCTTTGAGCCGTTTCACAAACGATTCCCCGAATACAGTCTTTTTATTTTCGGTGACGGTGAGCTGGAAGGGGAAACGAAGCGGTTGATCGGACATCTGAATCTTTCGGATGCCGTGTTTCTGGAGAAAAACGACCCTGATGTCCTTCAGCGGATCCGGGACGCGGAGATGTTTGTCCTGTCCAGCAATTTTGAGGGGCTGTCCAATGCGCTGCTGGAATGCATGTCCATGGGGATCGCCTGCATCTCCACCAGATGCGAGGGTTCTGTGGATGTGATCCGGGAGCGGGAAAACGGTCTGCTTGTGGATGTTGGCGACAAGCGGGCGCTGACGGAGGCCATGTGCGCCCTGGCGCAGGATCCGGAGCTGCGGCGAAGACTGGAGCGCCAAGCCATGGAAGATATGAAGGCATATGACAAGGACACTGTAGTAAAAGACTGGAGCCGCGTCATCCGGCAGTGCCTCTGAGCGGCTGAAAACCGGGAAAACGGAGGAGTACTCGATTGAACAGGCTATCATACGAAGACCTTGCGTGGGAGCCCGTCTGTTTACAGCCGAGCCGCTACTCGCTCACGGACGGGGTGCTCACGCCGTGGGGCGCACCCGGTGTGCAAAAGGAATTGGTATGCGTTGATGCCGAACACCGCACGGCGAGCATGGGCATGCCAGCGGGACAGGGAAAAGTATCGGATGCCGGATATGACCAGATGATGTGCCTTGCGGCTGCGATTCCCGCATGTGACCACGTGGTGTTTCGAGGAACCATTTGTATCCGGCGCTTTCCTCTGCCCGAAGAACAGAACGGACAGGAGGGATTGGGACTCTTTTTCCGGGACACCCTGGAGCCGGATCCCATAACCGGCTATCCGTATTCCAATATGATCGCCGGCGGGATCTTCCGCGGGGCCCTCGGCGTATTCGGAAGAGAGGGGATCCTGCCGGGAGACGTTGAGCAGATCCGCACCATCTCCCGCGCGGAGAGCGCTCCGGGCATTCCGTCCCATACCGGGGGAAGGCTGGAGATCCTGTTGGAAAAGCACGAGGCCCGTGTCGCTGTCACAATCGCCCCGGAGGGGAGCGTCTCCCCGGTGAGATTTGAGATCCCGGTGGATGAGGAGATCTTTTTCCGCAGAGAGCGGGATACAATGTATCTGGGATTTCTGGCAGCACGTGGATGTGAGATGGAGATCGACCTGGACACCGTTTCCGTGGAATACGGCGACGAGCCGGAAAACGGGGACGAGCCGCCGGTCCTGTACGCCTCCCCGGCGGGAACCGGTCTCGGCATGGGCACGGCGGACGCGCCTTTGGACCTGCAGTCCGCCATCGACCAGTGCCAGCGCGGACAGGAGGTCCGGATACTTCCCGGACAGTATCGGTTGGCAGAGGATCTGGTCATTTTGCCGGATAACGGGGGCAGCCGGCGCCGCCCTAAAAAGCTTCTGGCAGACAGCGGCTCCGGGGCAAAAGCGATCCTGGATTTCTGCGGCTGCGAACACGGCTTTAGAATCGAGGGGAACTGCTGGGAGATCGGCGGGCTGACTGTGACCGGAGGTCTCGGATTCTTGGTTTCGGGAAGCGGCAACCAGATCCGCGATTGTCTTGCGATCGCTAACCGGGAGACGGGATTTCTGATACGGCATCCGTCTGTCGACGGCTCTAAACGGAACTGGCCCTCTAACAATGAGATCGTGGACTGTGTTTCCTGCTTGAATGCGGATGCATCGCAGCAGCATGCGGACGGCTTTGCCTGCAAAATCGCCGCCGGCCCCGGAAACCGGTTCATACGCTGTACAGCCTGGATGAATTCCGATGACGGGTTCGATTTGTTCAGCAAGAACCGGGCCATCGGCCCCGTTCGGCTGGAGGAATGCCGCAGCTGGCTGAACGGCTATCTGATGCGGGAGGGGAAGCCGGTAAAAAGCAGAGGAAATGGAAACGGTTTCAAGCTGGGCGGCAGCGGTGTGCCCGTGGACCATGAGGCGCTTGACTGTGAAGCAGTGGGGAACCGGGGAAGCGGATTTACAAGCAATTCCAATCCCCGCCTGAGGCTCTCCTCCTGCCGGGCGGCGAACAATGGCAAAAACTTTGTCTACTATTTCACCGGGCCGCAGGCCCGGCCGATCCGCATTCTGGAAAACTGCACGGAGTCCGACGATCCCGCATTCGATCCCGCTGCCTGGGCACGGAAGCATCTTCCTCTCCATGAGGCCATCACCCTGCCCGGAGAAGGGGCAGACGACCGGCCGGGCGTTCTGATCATGTGTTCTTCCCTGTACGGCGGAGGCGCGGAACGGGTGGCCTGCCGACTGGCCTGCGGGCTGTCGGACCAGTATCGGGTGTACATGCTGTACATTCGGGACAAGGGGCAGACATACTACCTGGATCCTGCGGTGCAGACAATCGCCATGCCGTATTTTGAATGCGGTTCCTTTGAAGAGCTGATGGACCGCAGGGCTGCCTATGTCCGGCAGCTCAAGGAAGATCTGAGCATCACAGCCGCCGTCTCGTTCATGTTCACCATGAACAAGCTGAACGTACACTCTCCGGGGAAGGCCAGGATGATCTGCTCCGAACGGAACAACCCCGCGAAGAGGGATCCGGATCACCTTCAGGAGATAGAGAGCATTTATGAGGCGGCGGATCATGTGGTGTTTCAATCTGAGACTGTGCGGAGTCTGTTTTCCCGGAGAGTCCGGGATCACAGCAGCATCATACTGAACCCCGTGAACGTATCCTGCGGCCGCGTGGGAGGCAGGCACAGGATCGTGAATGTAGCCAGATTGACGCCGCAGAAGAACCAGGCAATGCTTCTGCGCGCCTTTGCGGCCTTCCATCGGACTCACAGCGACTACACTCTGTCGTTCTATGGGGAGGGAGAACTGGCGGGAGAACTGCAGGCGCTGGCGGAGACTTTGGAACTGAAGGACGCGGTTGAATTCCACAGTCAGAGCCGGGACGTCCACTCAGCCATTGCCGATGCGGAGATTTTTGCTCTCTCCAGTGATTATGAAGGGCTTTCCAACGCATTGTTGGAGTGCATGATGATGGGCTTCCCCTGCATTTCCACAAGGTGTGAAGGATCCTCTGATGTGATCCGCTCGGGAGAGAACGGGATCCTTGTAGCGGTGGGGAGCGAAGAAGAGATGGCAGCGGCCATGGCGCTGCTGGCGGATGATGCGCATCTGCGGGAGACTCTCGGAGCACAGGCGCGAAAAACATCAGAACTGTTTCAGACGGAACCGGTAATCGGGCAATGGAAACAGCTGATTGCGGGACTGATCAACCCCTTATCCGATGCTTGCGCACCTTATACAAAACAGGAGACGGAAGAATGAGCGAAATCCATCGAACGGCGCGAAGCGGTGCGCCTGTTACGGGCGAGGATCCGGATTTGATGATCAGGCTCACTAACGTGAGCAAGGTTTACCGTCTCGGCGAGATAGGGAGCGGAACTTTGTATCGGGATCTGCAGTCCTGGCAGGCAAAGAGGAAAGGCCTTCCGGACCCGAACCGAAAGATTGGGCATGAGAGTCTCCTCTCCAACGAACCCTTCTTTGCGCTGAAAGACATCGACCTCTCTGTCCGCAAGGGGGAATGTCTTGGCATTATTGGGGGCAACGGTGCCGGGAAAAGCACCCTGCTTAAGCTGATCTCCCGGGTAACGGGGCCCTCTGCAGGGGAGATCGATCTCTACGGGCGCGTGACCTCGATGCTGGAAGTCGGGACCGGCTTTCACGGGGAAATGACCGGCAGAGAGAACATATACCTGAACGGCACGATCCTGGGTATGAGCCGGAAGGAGATCGACGCCGTTCTTGATGAGATCATTGACTTTTCCGAAGTCAGGCAGTTTATCGATACGCCAGTGAAGCGCTATTCCAGCGGCATGTATGTCAAGTTGGGATTTGCGGTGGCCGCACATCTCCGGAGTGAGATCGTCATTATGGATGAGGTGCTTGCAGTCGGAGACATCGCATTTCAGAAAAAATGCATTCAAAAGATGCTGCAGGGCGCACATGAAGAAAACCGGACGGTTCTCTATGTCAGCCACAACATGAATACCGTCCGGGATCTGTGTGACCGGTGCATCGTCCTCGACCAGGGCCAGATCATCTACGATGGGGCGGTGGAGGAAGCGATCTCCTACTACAGCCGCTTTTTAATGAAAGAAAACGACCCTGTTCGGAACTATTTCTCTTATATCCGGCGAAGCCCGAATCTGAGCGGCATCTGCACTGTTGAATCCGTTTCCCTGGAGGAAAACGCGGTGCCCATGGGCGGTCTCGTCTCGTTTACCGTGCGGATCCGCTCACGGGAAGCGCGGGATGGGATCCGGGTAAGAATGATCGTCTCAACGTCCGCCGGCGCGATCATCGGCATGACGTTCTCCCGACCGATCTCTCTCCCGGAAGGCGAAACGAACCTTCTCTGCGGATTCGGGACCGATCCTCTTGCGGCAGGATTCTATGTCTGCGACCTCGTTATCTGCGAATATGAACACAACCTGGAAAAACGTCATGACTACATCGGCAGGGCCGTCTCTTTTTCCGTCATCGAAAACGAACGATTCTTCGGACGGAGCTGGAAAAGCCGCGATTGGGGCAGCGTGAGGCTGACTCCGTTAACAATTTCGGAGGAAAAAGGGTCGGATCCGGGAGACCCGCAGACCGGACTCCCGATGGAAAGGCGCAGAGATGAACACCGATAAGACATATCACGTTCACATTACGGCGAAAGAAAACCCTATGACGCTGAACCTGCGGGAGATATGGGCCTATCGGGATTTGATCGTCCTGTTTACGAAGCGCAGTTTCAATCTCATTTATAAACAGACGATCCTGGGACCGGCCTGGGTTGTGCTGACGCCCCTGATGACCAGCGTCGTCTATACCGTCGTCTTCGGGGAAATGGCAGGTCTCAGCACCGCCGGCGTGCCCAAACTGCTGTTTTATCTGAGCAGTCAGGCCCTCTGGAGCTTTTTCTCCGCCTGCCTGAACAGAAATGCGCAAACCTTTATTTCAAACGCACATGTTTTCGGGAAAGTATATTTTCCGCGGCTCACCGTTCCGATTTCCAACCTGCTGTTTTCCTGCATTCAGTTCCTGGTTCAACTCACCATGGTATCGGTCCTGCTGGTGCCCTATTGTCTGCAGGGGACGATCCGCTTACGCCCGACGATGCTGCCGCTGCTGATCCTGCCCCTCCTGATCACGGGGCTACTTGGCCTGGCTCTCGGGATCCTGGTTTCCAGCGTGACGACCAAATACCGGGATCTTCAGCATCTGGTTGGCTTTGGAGTTCAGCTTTGGATGTACTCAAGCCCTGTCATTTATCCGGTGTCTCAGTTTTCCGATGGGCCCTGGTACCGCATTTTGCTGCTCAACCCTATGACTGCGCCCATGGAGCTGTTCCGCCTTGCCCTGCTGGGAACGGGTACCGTACACGTTGTCTCGGTTTTGTCCACGCTTGTGTTTTCCGGTATTCTCATCCCTTTGAGCATTCTGGTGTTTAACCGGGTGGAAAAAAACTTTATCGACACCGTTTGACAGGCAGGCCGTCAAACGCAGGCTTTTTGCCCTCTTTATCCGTTCTCTCGGTCGGGCAAAACAGCCAGGGCAGATTGATGCCGAAGGATTTGCCGGATCTCAACGGATGCGGCGACGAACCGACGATTCCGCCGTTGAATAAGACTTGCGGCGGCAAAACAGGGATGTTGAGAGAAGGGGATAACAATGGCTCAGGATGAGGGCTTCGGGCTCGAGGAACTGCACGCCGTGCTGCTTGACATGCTGAAGGATGTAGATGCCCTTTGTCAAAAGTACAATCTGCGATACGTAATTTAGTGCGGAACGCTGCTCGGCGCCGTGCGGGAGCTGAATGAAAAAACGTAATGCAGTTTTTTGAAAATACTCCGCATCATCATTGGCTCTGGATGCGCATGTATCGGAAAGGCACCACTTTCTTCTACGGAGACCTGTCGCCGCTGCAGGTCCACCATGGGATCGCGCTGGATGTTTATCCGCTGATCGGTGTAGCCGATTCCGCGTTCGGCTTTCGTCTGCAGCGGGACGCTCTGAATCTGGCAAGGGCCTTGCGGCTGGTGGAGTTCTGGTGGGGTAGGCGGCTATCCGAAAAACAAATATAAGCGCTGGTTCGGCAAGGCTCTCTCCTGCCGGGGTCCTTACGCCGTGTCCTTAGCCTGGGTCTGCTTCGACTCTCGCTTTTTTCTCCAGGACAAGAGACGAAATGCTGCACTCTCGACGTAGCGCCCTTTATTCCCAAGTCAAACTCAAAGTATGTCATTGAAGACAAGAACGGTGACCCGTCACGGACGACATTGGAAACCTGGCAAATTTTTGCATTTTCTATGTTAGATTTAGCTAAACGCATGGGCACGGATTACTACATATTGACGGACAACAGCTGTTCTACCGTGCGCATCCGGGAGGGGTCAAGAACTGTTTTTTGCCGGTTTACGGGCAATGTAGAATATGGTGCCATACCGTTGACAAGTGACCTTTCGTTCACTATAATTGGTGAACGAAAGGTCACTTAGTTGTTATCGGAGGTACTTATGGCGAACGATACGAAAGAGAGAATCCTGGCTGCGGCATTGGAGCTGTTTTCACAAAACGGCTATGCAGGCACAAACATCCGTGAACTGAGCGCATCGCTCGGGCTTGTCAAGTCCGGGGTCTATAAACACTATGAGAGCAAGGAAGCGATCTGGAATGCGCTGCTGGACCAGATGATCGCCTATTACGGAGAGCATTTCGGTTCGCCTGAGTACTTGCCGCCTGTGCCTGATTCGCTGGAGGAGTTGACACGGCTGACCATGCATATGGTGAACATCACCGTTCATGATGAGAAGATCATCATAATGCGCAAGGTGCTGACGCTGGAGCAGTTCCGGGACGACCGCGTGCGGGAATTGGCGACGAAGCACTTCCTCACCGGGCTGACGGAGATATTCTCGCACATCTTTGCCGGGATGATGGCCAAGGGCCTGATCCTCCGTGATGACCCCGCCATGCTGGCTCTTGCCTATACCGCGCCGATCTCCGCCCTGATCCACCTGTGCGACCGGGAGCCAGAGAAAACGGAAGACGCGTCAGTGCAAATCGAGGCGTTCAGCCGGCACTTTCTTGCGGCCTATGGGGTGAAGTGACCATGTTTGATCTGGAGAGGTACCTGGCGGAACTGATCCTGAACTGCCGGTCGGCTTTCGGGGAGCGGCTGCTGTACATGGGTTTGCAGGGAAGCTGGCTGCGCGGCGAAGCCCATGAGAACAGCGATATCGACGTCATGGTGATCCTGGACGGATTTTCCGTGCGGGATATGGACACATACCGCGAAATTCTGAAGGAAATCGGTTTTTACGAGAGATCCTGCGGTTTCATCTGCGGGAAAGCCGAAATGAAGCGCTGGAATCCTCTGGAGGTATGCCAGCTGCGTCATACGACGAAAGACCTGGTCGGCGTACTGACGGATTATCTTCCGCCCGCGACGCGGGAAGACGAAATCAACTACGTCAATTTGAGCCTGGGAAACCTGTATCACGAACTCTGCCACCGCTATATTCACACGGACAGGGACAGGAACACAGCCAAATTCCGCGGGACCTGCAAAAGCATGTTTTATCTGATCCAGAATCTACATTTTCTGGAAAGCGGGTGCTTTATCCTGCGCAAGACGGATCTGAAGGAAGCGGTTACGGAGGAAGACCGGATCGTCCTGGAAATGGCGGAACTGCCGGACGGTTACGATTTTGACCAGGCTTTCACTTCCCTGTTTGCCTGGTGCCAAAGAGCTTTTGCCCGCATCGAACGCCTTGGAGGAAAAGGATATGAACCGTAAAGCCCTTGTTGTCTTCGCTATACAAGGAGAAAGGGAGATCATGAAATAATGCGTATCTATGTTGATTTTGACGATTGCCTATGCGAGACAGGAAGGGCCTTCTCAAAGCTTGCGCTGGAAATGTTCCAAAAGCATGTTCCTTATGACCGGATGCATTATTTTGAACTGGACAGGTCTTTTGATCTGGATGCGGAACAATACGAGCGGTTTATGCTTCGGGCGCACGAGCCGGATATGCTGCTGTCGTATGATGCGACGCCGGGCGCTGCAGAGATCATTAATGAATGGATCTCCCGCGGGCATGAGGTATCGATCATTACCGGCCGCCCGTCCAGCGTTTATGAGCCATCCCGCATATGGCTGGATGAGCATGGGCTTAAGAACGCCAGACTGTACTGTCTCAATAAATACGGAAGGGATCACTTTATCAAAAACAGCAACAGCACGCTTGAACTGGAAGACTATTACAGGATGAAGTTTGATTTTGCTGTGGAGGATTCTCCAAAGGCCTTCCGGTTTTTTGAACATTGGCCGGAACTGAAAGTTCTGGTGTTTGACAGACCGTGGAACAGAGAATGTGCTTTTCCCAACGGAAACTATCAAAGATGCGCTGATTGGGAGAGCATTCGCAGGATCGTTACCGGTGAGTGAGAAAGAGACGTGCCTTAAGAATTCAAGTTTATGGAGAAGTCACAAATGAAACTATACGAGAGGATAATGTAATGAATACTATTATTACAGGTGGAGCTGGTTTTATTGGCGGGAATTTCATTCATTACTATCTAAAACAACATCCGAATGATAGGGTGATCTGCATTGATAAGCTCACCTATGCCGGGAATCTATCGACTCTCGCGCCAATCATGAATAAGCAAAATTTCCGCTTTTGCAAGATAGACATCTGCGATCGGGAAGCAGTGTATAAGCTCTTCGAGAAGGAACACCCAGATATCGTGGTGAACTTCGCAGCGGAGAGCCATGTGGATCGCAGCATTGAGAATCCGTCGATTTTCCTGCAGACAAATATCATCGGCACGAGCGTGTTGATGGATGCTTGCCGCAAGTATGGTATTACGCGCTATCACCAGGTCTCGACCGACGAGGTTTATGGCGATCTGCCGCTGGATCGGCCTGACCTTTTCTTTACCGAAGATACCCCGATCCATACAAGCTCGCCCTATTCCAGTTCCAAGGCTTCTGCCGATCTTTTGGTGTTGGCTTATCACCGCACTTATGGCCTGCCCGTCAGCATCTCCCGTTGTTCAAACAACTACGGTCCATATCAGTTTCCTGAGAAGCTGATCCCGCTCATGATTATCAATGCACTGCATGATAAGCCTCTTCCTGTATACGGCGAGGGGTTGAATGTGCGCGATTGGCTGTATGTCGAGGACCACTGCAAGGCCATTGACCTCGTGATCCACAACGGCCATGTGGGCGAAGTCTACAATATCGGCGGACACAATGAGATGCAGAATATTGAGATCGTGAAACTGATCTGCAAAGAGCTTGGAAAGCCGGAGAGTTTAATCACCCATGTGGGCGACCGAAAAGGCCATGATCTTCGCTATGCCATCGACCCGACAAAGATCCACAATGAACTGGGCTGGTTGCCGGAAAAAAAGTTCGCTGATGGAATTAAACAGACCATTCAGTGGTACATAAAGCACGAGGATTGGTGGCAGCCGATCATCACAGGCGATTACCAGAATTATTATGAGCGGATGTACGCAAATCGGGGGACGGTCTGATGAAAGTTTTCGTGACGGGCGTCAATGGTCAACTTGGTCACGACGTGATGCTGGAGCTTGCAAAGCGTGGCCATGAGGCTGTCGGCTCCGGCAGCGGGAGCAGCTACCGCGGCACTGATGCTGTCGCTGCGCTGCCCTATGTGCAGATGGAGATCACGAATAGGGACGCAGTCCGCAGGACGATCGAGGAGTTGCACCCCGACACCATCATCCATTGCGCAGCCTGGACGGCCGTGGACGCCGCAGAAGATGAGGAAAACCGCGAGAAAGTTGACCAAATCAACCATCTGGGAACGCTGTTCATAGCGGAAGCGACAAAAGAGATCGAAGCGAAAATGCTCTACCTTTCTACGGACTATGTATTTGATGGAAAAGGCAATCGACCTTGGGAGCCGGATGACAAGTGCTATGCGCCTTTGAATGTCTACGGCCAAAGCAAGTTGGACGGTGAGCTTGCGGTAAGTGGTACGCTTGAGAAATTCTTCATAGTTCGTATCGCTTGGGTATTCGGCCTTAACGGGAAGAACTTCATCAAAACGATGATTAACGTGGGGAAAACACGCGATTCAGTTCGGGTGGTAAATGACCAAATCGGAACACCTACATACACTCTGGATCTATCCCGGCTTCTTGTGGACATGATCGAGACGGATAAGTACGGCTATTACCATGCGACGAACGAAGGAGGCTATATTTCCTGGTATGACTTCTGTTGTGAGTTTTACAAGCAGTATGGACTCACCACTACTGTGATTCCCGTTTCAACTGTTGAGTATGGCTTGTCCAAAGTTGCAAGGCCGGAGAACAGCAGACTGGATAAGAGCAAACTTATTACGGCAGGTTTTACACCACTTCCTGATTGGAAGGACGCGGTTAGAAGATATTTGAAGGAGGCAGAGCTGTGACATGGGACAGATAAAAGTTACATATGACCTCGACGGGATTTCAGGCCTTTGCACGATAGAGTCAACGGTTCATGGGGATAGTCGTGGATATTTCATGGAGACATTCTCTCAAAGGGATATGTATGAGGCGGGGCTGTACATAAGCTTTGTTCAGGATAATCAGTCAATGAGCACCAAGGGTGTGCTGCGAGGATTACATTTCCAGAAAAAATTCCCTCAGACGAAACTGGTCAGGGTGATTAAGGGTACGGTTTATGATGTTGCGGTGGACCTGAGAAGATCCTCTCCAACCTATGGGAAGTATCATGGTGAAATCCTTACAGCCGACAACAAGAAGCAGTATTTGATCCCACGCGGCTTTGCACACGGTTTCCTTGTTTTGTCTGATGAGGCCGAGTTTTGCTATAAATGCGATGACTACTATCATCCCAATGATGAGGGAGGCCTCGCCTGGAACGATCCGGATATAGGGATCGTATGGCCTGACGTTGTCGGCGCATATCCAGGAAGTGCGGATGCGAGCGGTTATACGCTTTCTGACGGGGCTCCGCTCATCATGTCTAATAAAGATCAGAAGTGGCTGGGCATAAAGAATACGTTCACGTTTTAAAACGCACAAGGTAGCAGGAAAGGAAACATAATATGAAGGGAATAGTTCTGGCTGGCGGTTCAGGTACACGCCTGTATCCACTAACTAAAGTTACGAGCAAGCAGCTCCTCCCTGTTTACGATAAGCCGATGATCTATTACCCGCTGAGCACGCTTATGCTTGCGGGGATCAAGGACATTCTGATCATCAGTACGCCTGATGATACACCGAGGTTTGAGGCTTTGCTGGGCGATGGATCACAGTTTGGTATTTCTCTCTCTTACGTTGTTCAACCATCGCCTGATGGCCTCGCACAGGCTTTCATACTGGGTGAAGAGTTCCTCGGTGGAGAAGCCGGAGCAATGGTGCTCGGTGACAACATTTTTTACGGAAACGGCTTCCGGACGCTTCTAAAGGCGGCTGTTAAGGGTGCTGAGGAGAACGGAAGAGCGACAGTATTCGGGTATTATGTGCCTGATCCAGAACGGTTTGGTGTCGTGGAGTTCGATGAAAACGGCAAAGCGCTCAGTATTGAGGAAAAGCCGACGCGCCCGAAGTCCAATTATGCTGTGACCGGCCTGTACTTCTATCCGGCAGGAGTGGCTGCGAGAGCTAATCAAGTGAAACCGAGTGCAAGAGGAGAGTTAGAGATTACCACATTGAACGAAATGTATCTGAATGATGGATTGCTGGATGTGCAGCTCCTAGGCCGAGGCTTCGCATGGCTTGATACTGGAACAATGTCTTCGCTTCTCCAAGCAGCCAACTTCATAGAGACGATCCAGTCTCGCCAGGGCATCGTCATTTCTGCTCCGGAGGAGATTGCCTACATAAATGGCTTTGTGGATAAAGAAAAGCTCATGGAAAGTGCGCGGGCATACGGAAAAAGCCCATATGGTGAGCACCTTAAAGCCGTTGTAGAAGGAAGGGTCAGATATTGAATCTGACATTTTGCGAACGCTGCTATACGAGCCATTTATTGATCAGCGCATTCCGCTGAATCATCTGGCCATTCAGTCGGTGCGGTGAATAGATCGCTTCGTCAGCTTATAGAGGACGGGTATGGCAAAACAGCGCAGCAAAAAGTTTTTTTGGCTTTTCGCCATCATATGGTCAATACAATAGAAGATGGAGAGCGCGGAGGGAGAGCTGTGCATTATGTGAAAGCAAAGGGGATCTTATCCTCTCACAACGGAATGAATCTTTATCGGGGCTGCACCCACGGATGTATTTACTGCGATTCAAGAAGCAGCTGCTATCGGATGGATCACTCTTTTGAGGATATTGAGGTCAAAGAAAACGCCCTTGAATTGCTGGAAGACGCGCTGCGCCGCAAGAGAAAACGCTGTATGATCGGGACAGGCTCCATGAGCGATCCATACATCCCGCTGGAGCTGAAAACAGAATACACACGAAAAGCATTGCTGATCATCGAGAAATACGGCTGCGGCGTCGCAGCGCTGATCATACATCCCGATCATAGCACCCTTTCTCCGAAGGAAAGGGTGCGTCCTTTATATATTTCCTCCATTGCAAGATTTTGCCAATCCAAAGCGTATTATAGGTGAAAGGAGGCGGACATGGAAAGAAGAAAAGACATCTACTTAAGCGACAGCGACATCGTCCGCATCGTGGAGACCTATTCGGATATGCTGCTGAGGATCGCCCTCAACCGGGTGAAGAGCATCCCGGCGGCGGAGGACATCGTGCAAACCGTCTTCGAGCGGCTCATGCGCCGGCGGCCCATCTTCGAGAACCGGGAACATGAGAAGGCCTGGCTCATACGCACGGCGGTGAATCTGTGTCTCACCGATCTTAGGACGGAGAGCCGCCGCGGGGAGCTGCCCCTGGACGAAAACATCGCCCAAAGCTATGGGGAGGAAAGCTATGAGGTCCTGGACGCGGTCCAGACCCTGCCCACGCCGGACCGGTACGCGGTGTATCTCTACTACTATGAGGGCTACGGGGTGAAGGAGATCGGCAAGCTCCTGAAGGAGCCCGACGGCACAATTAGCTCCCGGCTCTCTCGGGCGAGAAAGAAGCTCAAGGCCATCCTGGAAGGAGGAAAACATGGAAGACAGATACAGCAGCGCCTTTGACGAAGTGCGCGCTTCCGATACATTCAAACAGCGCATGGTGGTGCGGATGCAGGAGCTGAACGAGGCGGAGCCTCAGGAGCGTGCCCGGCGCACCGTGTCCATCCCCCGGCGGGTGAAGAAGCGGACGCTGACGGTGCTCGTCGCGGCGGCCATCCTCCTCATCGGCGGCACGGCTCTGGCTGTAGGCCTCAATGCCATGATCGGCGCTCGGGACCGGGCTCAAACGGCCATCGCCTCCTATCAGGCGGTGCTGGAGGGGAAGGGGCTGCCGGAGGGCTCGGCAGACCTGCCGGGCAGCAGCGTGCCCGTGCCGTCCCCCTACATCACCTACAGCAAGTTCCAGGCCGACGAGGACGGCAAATGGATGCCGGACGAGATCAGGGACATCGACGTGACCGCCCAGGCAGGCGGGCTCACGGTGCGGTTCGCGGAGCTGATCTCCCGGACGGAGTTCGACCAGCTGGCCTGTTACCTGCTGGTGGAGGGGGAGAAGCCCGTGCCCTACGCCCTGACCGAGCTTCGCATGTCCATCAACGGCGGCGAGCCTATGAAGACCCGGGCGGAGATGGAATGGGAGCAGAACCACTGGAACCGTGTCACGCCCCAGCCGGTTGCGGATTGGAACACGGACACCAGCGACACCAACTATCTCACCTTCCCCGTGGAGGGGAACCCCCTGCGGGCCGGGACAACCTTCACCCTCACCGGCAAGCTCAACGGCGAAGCCTTCGCCCTGACCTACGACTTCACCGAGGAAAAGTATGAGGCCATGCGGCAGACCCAGCTGCAGGAGGTGGGTGCCATGGCCGCTGTCATCGACGCCATCCCCGACGAGACCATCCCCGTGAACGTGACCGGCTGCGGATATCTGGTGGAGGAGATCGCCCTGGCGGACCACTTTATCTACTACGTGGACACCCTGGACCCCGCCTGGCCCGCGGGCAAGGACCACCCCAGCCCGCCCTACGATACCTACGACGAAGGCCTTTGGGTGGCGGTGGACGGCATGCTCTATGAGGACGAGTTCGTCAGCGCCTCCGACGACGAGAACGGCGTCCACCACGGCATCTACCGGGCCTACTTCCCCTACGATGAGAGCAACCTGCCCGCAGCGTCCCTGCTGTCCATGATGCGGGTCATCTTCCGGGTGGAGTGGGCCACGGGGAAGGTGACGGGGCCCAAGGACCAGGCGGAATACGAAGCCTGGCGCAAGGAGAGCATGGAGCTCTCCGCCCCGGACTACGGCGTGGACTATATGGCCAAGGTGAGCGCCAAGGCGGACACCTTCACCGTTTCTGAGGTCATCTACTTCAACAGCTGGGCCGGGTACTTCGCCCTGGTGGTGGAGACGGACCAGCCCGTGGACAAGCCCCTCTACGGCATGGACCGGCAGCCCGTTGTCACGCTGAACGGCGTGAAGCTGAACAACCACACCAACTACATCCAGGACCCCAACGACTTCATGGGCAGCTCCGATAAAGGCGGAAAGCGGGTGGGCTTCTGGCTGGACGCCCCGGCCCTGCGGCTCCTGCCGGACACCTTCGACGTGACCGTCAGCTGGAACGGCAGCGAAACCACCTTTACCCTCCATAAGTCGGACTTCCAACCCGGCGACGCCCAGCACGGGGAGTACCACAAGCTGTTCGGATTCTAAGGAAACATAGCATTTGCCGCCTTTTCTCTTTAGACAAAGAGAAAAGGCGGCGGGAAAAGAGAAACTTAAGAAGGGGACTGGCTTTTCTCATGAGAGCCAAATCCCCTTCTTTGCTTTTCTTTTTTCGGTTCCTTTTTTCTCTTCTTATGAAGAGAAAAAAGGAACAAAACTATTTCGCATACAGCATCCCTATCAACCGATTGGCCGCGCCGCTGGGCAACAGCCGCATGAGGACGTTGACCAGGTTGTAGGAAAAGCCCGGAATATAGAAAGGTTTCACGTGGGGCTTCAGGGCCACCCGGGCGATGAGAGCGCCCACGGTCTCGGCCGGGACGCCGTTCTGCTCGTCATGCTCCATGCGCGCTACGGAGCGGGCGATGCGGCCCTGGTAGAGATTATCGGGGTCGTCGATCTTATTGCGGGCGGCGGTGAAGCCGGTCTTGGTGTCCCCGGGCAGCACGGCGGTGAGGGTGATGCCGAAGGGCCGAAGCTCGTTCCCCATGGCCATGGTGTAGGATTGGACAGCGGCCTTGGAGGCGGAGTACCAGGTCTGGAAGGGGATGGGCACGAACCCGGCCACGGAGCCGGTGTTCACGATCCGGCCGCCCCCCTGTCTGCGCATGGCGGGGATCACCGCGTTCACCATGTTGGCCGTGCCAAAAAGGTTCACGTCCAGCTGCTTCTTGGCGGTTTCCAGGGGCGTCAGTTCCCCGGCCCCGGAGATGCCGAAGCCCGCGCAGTTCACCAATATGTCGATGCGGCCCTCCGCATCCAGGACCGTCTGCACGGCGGCACGGGCGCTCGCCTCGTCCGACACGTCGCAGGGGATCTCCCCGCGGCGGCTCAGGGCGTAGACCGTGCAGCCCTTTTCCCGCAGGGCCTTCACCGCGGCCAGGCCGATACCGCTGGTGCCGCCGGTGACGATGACCACCTTATTCATGATAGACCTCCAACGTGCGCCGGATGGCTTCTGCGGCCTCGTCCAGCAGGGCCTCCGAATGGGTGGCCATCAGGCTGGTCCGCAGCATGCACCCGTCCGCCGGGGCGGCGGGGGGCAGGACCGTGTTCACATAGACCCCGTCCTCGTAGAGGGCGTTGGCCACGATCATGGTCCGCTCCGCCTGATAGGTGAAGATGGGCACGATGGGCGTCCTGCTCTCCCGGATGGCCACGCCCCGGGTTTTCAGGGCCGTTCTGAAATACTCGCTGAGTTCAGACAGCCGCCGGGGCAGCTCGGGGTGCTGCTCCAAATGCCGCAAAGCCGCCAGGGCCGTGGCACAGCTGGCGGGCGGGATGGAGGCGGAGAAGATGAAGGGGCGGGAGGCGTGGCGCACATAGTCCACCACCCGCGCGTCTGCGGCCATGTAGCCGCCCAGGCTGGCCAGAGACTTGGAGAAGGTGCCCATATACACGTCCACCTCCTTTTCCAGCCCGAAGAAGCTGGCGGTGCCCCGGCCGCCCTCGCCGATGGTGCCGAGACCGTGGGCGTCGTCCACCATGACCCGGGCCCCATACTGTTTGGCAAGGCGCACGATATTAGGCAGGTCCGCGATGTCGCCGCCCATGGAGAACACGCCGTCGGTGATGACGAGAGCGCCGGCGCTCTCGGGAACCTGCTGCAGGCACCGCTCCAGATCCGCCATATCCCCGTGACGGTAGCGGAGCATCTTGCCGAAGCTCAGCCGGGTGCCGTCGTAGATGCTGGCGTGGTTCTCCCGATCCAGGATCATATAGTCGCTGCGGCCCACCAGGGCGGAGATGATGCCCAGATTGGACTGGAACCCCGTGGAGAAGGTCATGACCGCTTCCTTGCGAAGGAACCGGGCCAGTTCGTCCTCCAGCTCCAGATGCAGTGTCAGCGTGCCGTTCAAAAACCGGGAGCCGGAGCAGCCGGTGCCGAATTCCTCCAAAGCTTTGATCCCCGCTTCCACCACCTCCGGGCAGCTGGTGAGGCCCAGATAGTTGTTGGAGCCCAGCATGATCCGGCGCTTGCCCTCCATGACGACTTCGGGCCCCTGGCGGGTCTCCAAAGCGCGGAAGTAGGGGTAGATGCCCTTTTCTCTGTATTGGTCCGCCATGGAAGGGGCGTAGCATTTTGCAAACAGGTCCATAGATTCGCTCCTCTCGGAATGATTCAATTTTTTGAATGATAATTCAGTATACAGGCAAAGCGCCCGCCTGTCAAACAAAACCTGACAGACCCGTGAAAAACCTGTCGAAGGGAGCCGATTTATTTGCCGGAAACCATTGACAAACAGGGATGCAGATGGTATAAACAGTATGATTTCGTTTAGTGATTGTAAACTTAAAGTTTAGAAAGGCTAACGCATGGAGATCGGGAGCAAAATCAAGCGGCTCAGGGTCCGGCTGGGGCTCACCCAGGAGGAGCTGGCGGCGCGCACGGAGCTTACCAAGGGCTTCATCTCCCAGCTGGAGCGGGACATCACCTCGCCCTCTATCGCCACGCTGATGGACATCCTGGAGGCGTTGGGCACCAACGTCAGCGAGTTCTTCAGCGATCGGGAGGACGACGCTTTGGCCGTCTATACCGCCGAGGATATGTTCATCAAGGCGGACGAGGAGGCGGGCGTGACCATCCGCTGGCTGGTGACCAACGCCCAGCGGAACGCCTTGGAGCCCATCTTGGTGACCCTGGCTCCCGGCGCGTCCACCGAGCCGGACGATCCCCACGAGGGGGAGGAGTTCGGGTACGTGCTCTCCGGCGCCATCGTCCTTGTCTGCGGCGAGCAGAAGCAGAAGGTCCGGCGGGGGGACGCCTTCTATTTCCGCCCCACCGGGGTACATTATTTGGTCAACAGCGGCAAAACCGAAGGGAAAGTGCTCTGGGTGAGCACGCCGCCCTCATTCTAATTTTTTCGGGACAAACGGGGAGGAGCAAATCATGGGCAAGAGATTGATCGAACTGAGGGACGTTTCCAAGGAATACGACGGCGACCTCGCTTTGGATCACGTGAACCTGTATATCAACGACGGGGAGTTTTTGACCCTCCTCGGCCCGTCCGGCTGCGGCAAGACCACCATGCTGCGGCTCATCGCGGGCTTCATCATGCCCACCACGGGGCAGATCCTGATGAACGGCACGGACATCGCCAAGGTGCCTCCCTATAAGCGGGAAATCAACACCGTCTTCCAGAAGTACGCCCTGTTCCCTCATCTCAACGTCTTCGACAACATCGCCTTCGGCCTTCGGATTAAGAAGACCCCCAAGGCGGAGATCGAAAAGAAGGTGGAGGCCATGCTGAAGCTGGTCAACCTGGAGGGCTACGGCAAGCGCTGGATCGACCAGCTTTCCGGCGGCCAGCAGCAGCGGGTGGCCATTGCCCGCGCTTTGGTGAACCAGCCCAAGGTGCTGCTCCTGGACGAGCCTCTGGGCGCTCTCGATCTCAAGCTTCGCAAGGAGATGCAGGTGGAATTGAAGCGCATGCAGCAGCAGCTGGGCATCACCTTCATCTACGTGACCCACGATCAGGAGGAGGCCCTCACCATGTCCGACACCATCGTGGTCATGAAGGACGGGGTCATCCAGCAGATCGGCAAGCCCACCGATATCTACAACGAGCCCAACAACCCCTTCGTGGCAGACTTCATCGGCGAGAGCAACATCGTCCCCGCCGTCATGCTGGAGGACTATAAGGTCCGCTTCAAGGGCCTCACCTTCAAGTGCGTGGACGCCGGCTTCGGCAAGAACGTGGAGGTGGACGTGGTCATCCGGCCCGAGGATATCGACATCGTTCCCCCCGAGCAGGCCCGGGTGGTGGGCAAGGTGGTGTCCGTGGTGTTCATGGGCGTCCACTACGAGATCGACGTGGACTGCGGCGGCTACGAGTGGGTGGTCCATTCCACGGACTACGCCGCCGTGGGCGACACCGTGGGCATCTCCATT
>Ga0310697_10000303_pt1 | contig 69542 bp, 78 predicted proteins | sample 172DNAGHGlowgp2_FD_203883 | JGI IMG/M metagenome (GOLD analysis project Ga0310697, IMG submission 203883) | Sheep rumen microbial communities from Palmerston North, Manawatu-Wanganui, New Zealand - 1728 DNA GHGlow gp2 (v2) (version 2) | ecosystem: Host-associated > Mammals > Digestive system >...
TGCTCCTTCTGGAGAATGTCTTTTCATAATCTCATATTCTTCAGGAGTAAATTTACCAGGTTTTCTTAAAATGATATCATCAATAGCAATTTTACCTAAGTCATGCATAGGTGCAGCTTGAATAACATAGTTATAGAAATTATGATTAGTGGATAATAAAGGATCTTTCATCATTTCTTCAACGATGAATTTCACTACTTCACTAGTTCTTTTAATATGACCACCTGTGGAATTGTCTCTACCTTCAACCATCGTGGCCATACCAATAACTAATTTTCTTTGTAAAGCGACTTCTCTTTTCTTAATAAGAGAAAAGACAAAGAAGAACACCACTTGAGTGGCTAATAATATTACCACACTTAAAATAATTTCCGTTCTAATGGAATTATCATTTCTTTCTTTAATTGATTTAAATAACCATGAACCAATGGAATAAATGATTAAGATCAATAAACCAAATAAGGCCACCATGGAGTTACCAAATTTACGCCTATTATCTAGTTTTAAAATAACTGCATAATATATTAATCCCACTACCGCCCAAATGGTAAATATTAATATTGATTCTTTGGCTAAGAAGTCATCATTAGTAAAATCATTAATCAATACTGAAATAGCAAATAATGAACCTAATATTAAACCAATGATACCAATAGTGAATGCCGCGGTATTTTTTTCATTTCTAGCTTGTCTAATAGAGATCGCGGATATATATAAATAAACAATAATTCCACAGAATGTATTAATATCCACAATCCAACCGATTAATACTCTACCGAAAAATAACATCAAAGAAGTAACTATCACAATAGCGACAATAATATTTCTCGGATTACCATTTTTATCGACTTTTCTAAACGTTTTAGAGAAGATATAATCTTCCGACATGGAATGTAATAAACTAGATAAAGCGAGGATGTTACCGATTAAACTAGTAATAATTATGGCTAATAAGGCGATAACAAACATCACTAATCCGGGAACACCTAAATATTGATGCATGACATAAAAAGCCGGTATACCATCTAACCCATTTAAAGAAGATACACTAGTTAAATATTCATACCAATTAGAGTATTCACTAGGGAATACACTGATAGATAATAGACAAATTAATATATAAATTACAGAGGTGACCACTACTGAAGCGATAAAGATTTTAAAGACATTACGGTGATGAAATTTAAAATTCTTAGATTGATGGGAAATGCTTTCAAAACCAATAAACGCCCAAGGAATCATTCCCACTACTCCAATGATTTGTTTAATTTCACTATTACCATTAGGAGCAAAATCAGGTTTATAAGCACTAACTCCTCCTTTATGCATTACTGCTGCGACAATAAATCCAGCAATAATTAAAGAAATAAACATTAAAACTAAACCCAAATTAATATTCGTGGTTATTTTCTTTTTTAATAAACATACCCCACCAAATAGTAATAAGAATGATAAAGATAATAATATTTCACCTAAATAGATGTCATATCCACCTATGACATAATGAAAACCAAATTGAAATGTGCTACCAAATATATATCTAGCAAATAAAGAAAATGAAGAAACATTAGCCCATAATATCGCCGCATAAGTAATAATTAAAAACCAGGATACTAAAAAGGCATGGTCTCCTCCAAAAGTGTTTTTGGCAAATGTATAAATGCCTCCATTAGAGTTAGGGTATTTGTTCATCATGTAATGGTAATTATACGCTACGACTAACATGATAATTGTGCCAATTAAAATACCGATAACACTTCCTAAAGGACCAGCTTTACTTAAAAAAGAGCTTCCTGTAATAACAAAAGAACCCCATCCAATCGCTGTTCCAACGGATAAGGCAAAAGCGGCAAAGATTGATACTGATTTGTTTTTACTAGTCATATTTAATATTGCACTTCTTCTGGTATACAAGCAGTAACTTCTTTTTCTGGAATAGAAATAAAGATTTCAACTAATTCTTCATCAAATTGTGTACCGGCTTCTTTTTTTAATTCTTCAAGAGCTTCGCTGTGTGTTTTAGGAGGATTATATACTCTACCTAATACCATCGCGGAATATGCATCAGCGATAGCTAACATTTTACTTGGTAAAGGAATTGAATCACCTTTTTTAAAGTAATAGCCATTACCATCAATTCTTTCATGGTGATATAAAATCCAATCGGAAATATAATCAAAGGATTTAACAGGTCTTAATAATCTCACACCCACTTGTGGGTGAGTGCGCATTTTTTCCCATTCTTCTGGTGTTAAATCATCATTTTTCTCTAATATTTCTTCTGGAACACCTAAATTACCAATGTCATGTAATAAAGCGGCAAATTCAATACTAATAGGGCTGAATTCTGTTTTCATATATCGAGGTAGATGTTTTAAAAACACCATCATTAAATTTTTCACATGTAAACTATGTCCTTGTAATGATCCTCTAGCGTCAATGACACTAATTAATATTTGGGCGATTTCTAATGATCTTTCTTTTGATGTTTTAATTAATTGAATCATTAATAAAAGGACCAAACTAACAAATAAACTACCAAAGAACATAATGAAGGCAGTGACTAAATGTGGATTAGCAAAGAAGCCGACATAAATATATCCACCGAGGAAGAAAATAATTAAGATAAGTCCAATATACATTAAGACCGTATCCCTTTTCACACCACCTGAAATAACGTCTCTCATTTTAGACATGAAGATGATATAGACGATGATGTTGTGGAGCATATTTGCCGCTCCAACAAGAATTAGTACTAAAATTAAGATGTCCATAGCAATTGTTTATATTATAAAACTTTTTTAAATATAATAGACGATTTTATTTATAAATATGAAAAATCTAAAAATATTAAAGAATATCTAAAGAGTTACTTTGATTGTTATAATAACGAAAGACTTCATTTATCAATTGGAGAAATGACACCTGCAGAAAAAGAAAAAATGTGGTTAGAAAGCCACAAAAACGATCATTAATTTTTTTATTAAAATAAAAAGTCAGAAATTTCGTCCGTTTCTGACTAGATATCCATATGGTGCCATCTACCGGAATCGAACCAGCAACCTATTGATTACAAATCAATATTTCCATTCGAGCAACGAACAACTTCTGCAGGAGTGTTATAGTGCCAAGAAGTGTCATTGTTTGGACCACGATATTCAAAATAGATACTATTCCAATTATCTTTGCTTCCATTATATTTTATCGTCTCTAATGATACACAGTAGTAAAAAGCTTCGGTACCCATAAACGATAATGTGCTAGGTAGAGTGATACTCGACAAAGAAGCACAGTAGTAAAAAGCATGCATTTTGATACTCGTGTGATTAGAACCGCTATCGAAAGTCACATCTTCAAGATTCATGCATCGATAGAAAGCGTTATCATTAATAATCTTGCAATTTTGATGAATTCGAACAGAGGCAATCTCGTCATTAATTGCCTTCATCAGCACGAGATATAAAGAGGTGATGTTTTGGAAACATGCGTCATGAAGTGATCCACCATTACTCTATTCATAGTGTTATACTACCATCTGTGCAGATAACTGTAATATGATTGTTGCTATTGTATAACGTTTCAGCTATTTCAATTTTTTCCCATTCCTCTAAAGTACCATCATAATAAATCGTTGAAAACGAAGGGCACCCCCAAAATGCATACGCCTCAATAGATGTTACTGTTTTAGGAATATAGAGAGTGGTAAAGGCGGGTAAATAGTTCGATGAGAAGGCAGTATCTGGGATTGTTGTACATGTATCTAATAGCACCACTGTAGTAAGGTGACTCATAATCATTGGGTTGCTACATGCAGCACCATCAGATTCAAAGAAGAACCTGAAAAAGCCATCTTGATTTCCCACCCATTCGCTGATAAACGGTATGGTGACTGTTTCTACATTTGAGCAATATTCAAAACAATTTTGATTTAAATTTGTCACTGTTTTAGGAACATATAATTCTGTTAAAGAAGTGCACTTGTAGAAGGCATAACTTTCAATGCATGTCACTGTGCTTGGGATAATAACTTCCTGCAAGCTATTACAGTAGCCAAAAGACCAATAAGCGATGGTTTTCACACCTTCTGGGATATTGATGCTGCGTAACGATTTGCAGTTATAGAAGGCATACTGTCCAATTGTTTCCATAGTATCTGGAATATCAATGGTCACAATTTTATCGCATCCATAGAAGGCTCGTTCATTAATGGATTTGCACCCACTTAATATCGTTACCCAAGTCAAAGAAGATGGTACGCTTTTGCCACTCTTTTCATAACCCTCACTGCTGAAATATCCTCCGAAATTCGAATAGGCAAACGGGAGAGTCAAATGTTTCAAATTGTAACAGCCAATCAATCCTTGGGTAACAACATTTTTCACCCCTTCTTCTAAAACGATTTCTTCTAAACCGCAATCTTTAAAGGCACCATAGTAAATATGACCGCGATGAACAGTGACTGATTGCAAATTCTTAGGAACATAATAAGTAACATCGATATAGTGTTGCAAAGCGGATGGGTAATAATTACGATATGTCTGGGTAATACTTCTAGAATTATCGTATTCCGTTCCGCCGAATAAGAAACCTAATAAAAGGGAAGGAGAACCAGTATTCGCATATGTCGTGGAATCATCATATCCAATGAACGGAATTGTGATTGATCTCAATGAACCACATCCATGCATAATATGACCACCCATTGTAGTAATACTATTTGGAAGGATGATTTCTTGAACGGACGAACAATTTTTGAATGCATAGGAACCAATGGTTTTACAACCATCTAAAACGACAATCTTTTTCAAATAACTCGGTATTGTTGAGGCTTGTGACTCTGCACTTGACGCTCCAAAGAAATACCCAAAATGAACGATATCAGAATTGAGTGATGAACCGATATATGGAACTTCAATATGCCAGAGGGAACTACATCCTGCAAGTATCCCTTCCCCAATGAAAGTTACACTTTCCGGTATTTTAATCTCTCTTAAACGAGAACAATTTTCGAAAGCACGTTTATTGATTGTAACAACCGAGTCAGGAATATCAATTATTTCTGCCCCCCAGCACGTATTCATAGCCTCAGAACAAACGATGCGACAGCCATCTTCGATGGTGTAATGATATTCCCTGGCACCATCACCTTTTATAAGAATTTCATATGGGTTTTGTTCATCTCCTAAATAACAAAGATGGTTGCTGACGTTAAACTGTAAAGAGTCACAGCCTTTAAAAGCGTAATTACCAACAGAAGATATTCCATGAGGAACAACTAATGAAGTCAATGAAGAACAATTGTAGAAGGCATATTGACCAATAGATGTTACTGTCGAAGGATATGTAATAGTTTCAATATCTGTGCAGTTATAGAAAGAGGCATCTCTGATCGCAGTGATGTTGCCCGTAATTGAGACACTCTTTAAAGAGGGGAGTTCTAATGGATCATTATGCTCACCATCAAAAACATATCTAAACCCATTCCACGAATCTCCTGCATTTCCAATAAATGGCAAAGAGATAGACGTTAACGATGTGCAGTTATTGAATGCTTTTTTGCCAATACCTTCGACGCTATTTGGAACGATAATTGTCTCTAAGCTAGAACAACCTGAGAAAGCTTCTTCACCAATCGATATCAAAGTATCCGGCAAAGTAATATGTTTAAGGGCGATATAATCTTTGAAAGCGTCTTTTTGAACGCATTTAATCGTATATGTTTTTTCAGAATTAGATATCGTTCTTGGGATTACTAAATCAGTCACAGAAGTATCATATAACCCAGTAATATAGACATTATCTCCGTCTACTTCGTATCTGAAGTTAGGATATTCTTCAGATAGTAGCCACTTGGCATACAAATTATAGTGCAAGGTTGATCTCTTGTTGATAGAGGAAATCGGCTCTCCAGTGCAGCTTTCGTCAGTATACCAACCACCGAAAACAAAACCGGATTTGGTCGGTTCTTTTAGCGCCACTGCTTGAGTGTAATCGTATGTGTCAGGATTGTTTACGTCATTGATTCCATCATTCAAATGATAATTGATATTGAAGGTATTCCATTTCGCATAATATGTGGTGCTTTTGCCAGGCATTGTCGTATGTAAAATCGGAGTTGTGCTAAATAAATTATTGTCCTCATCAAACCAACCAACGAAGTAAGCATTTTCGTCAGTGTTTTGGGCTTTAATAATGACAGATTCGTTATATGCCATTGTGATAGAGCGATTATATCCATAACTCTCATCATCGTTCGCATAGTTGCTGACCGTTGTTGTTTTACCACCAATCGTGACAGTAGTGCTGGTCTTTGAGCCTCTTTCAAGGGCAACTTTGCCAAGGTTATTTTGATACGAAGAAACGCCGAGTTTAATGCTTAAAAGTTTAAAGCGTGCTTTCACAGACATATTCGTGTTTCCAAGCACACATTTATAGTTCGGATTAGCCGAGACTAAACCAGAACCTATATACCAGCCAACAAAAGCATATTTTTCTTCTACTTCTGCCGATAAATCAACGATGGATTCTTTAGGGTACTCGTCAGTTTTTGAAACTTTTACACCACGCCCTTTCAAAGTCTCATAAGTTGGCCTTTCGACGAGTTTTTCATTTGCGGTGTCGTATATTTCGTAGTTCACAGTTAATGTCACCCCTTCAAAGTAGGAAGCCACTAAAGTGATATCACTATTCAATACAAAATTGTCATCAAGGATATCACCATTTCTATCGATTAACAATTCACCGTTCAATGTATAGCCGAGAAATCTCTGCCCGGAACGTGTGAGATTTAAGATGAGATCACTTTTTTTCAGCTCATCAGTGCGGATAACATATGAAGTCCCGCTATGAGAACTAGAGGATCCACCATTGAAATCAATGGTCACATCATATTTGTTGTCATATTCCCATTTCGCCACAAGATTAGTTGTCTTTGTAATAGGAGTATCGGAGAAAGAGAAATCGGCACCATCAAGGGTCCACCCTTTAAAAACGTAGTTCTTTTTAGTCGGGTCAGTTGGTTTAAAAGCAAAGGAACCGCTTTTAACCAGTTGTGATTGCACAGTAGAGCCACCACCGGTATCAAAAGTCACAGAGAAATAATAGTCGGTCTTTTGAGAATATGTCGCGACATAAGTTTGATCACCATCGACAGGATGAACTTCTGGCGCCCAGCCACTGAATGTATAAGTTGTTGAGCCGTCAGATGACCTAATCGGTGCATTGCCTGGGTATGAAACCGAACTTCCTTCAGCTACCAACGCTTGATATAAAATGGTATTATCGTAGTTTTTCCAAATAATGTTATATGGTCTCGCGTAATAAACTTGTGCTACACCTGCATAAAGATATATTACATATTCACCATTGTTTGATTCCATTTTGCTGATATCGATAAAACGGTTCGAGGAAATATCCTTATTCCAAGAAGCATCTCTCACCAAAAAGCCAATTTTCGCATTTGAAGAATGTTTGAGATATGTGGAAAGAGGCCTAGTTAATACTGCCCCATAATCATCAATTGAATCGTAGAAATATTGTTTTCCTTCTTGGTTGTCTTCCCAAATCCAGAAACTCCATAAATTATACTTATTATCATCTCGATGATAATGAATAGTCAATGTTGGTTCGGCAATCACCTGACTACTAGAAGAGGAAGAACTGCTGCTTGAGCTAGAAGCACTAGAAGAGGAAGAGCTCGAAGTTGATGAACGACTAGAACTTGAATTCGCGCTAGAAATATCGTTCGCAGACGAAGAAGTTTGACGATTAGAAGAGGGAGATTGAGAAGAAGAGGATTTATCATTTGACGAAGAATCAACTAAAGAAGTGGTTTGATTATCAGTTCCACTACTCGCATTAATATCTCCTTCAATGGCTGAGCAACCACTCAAACACATTACACCCATCGCGAGCCATAACAATATTCTTTTCATATATAATTTCCTATCTAATACAAAATTCTTTGTTTAATAAATTATAGCATACACGCGCTTCGTGCAATAGAATAACAAACAACCAATAGTAACCTGTTGTAAATTAGCACAAATAAAAATTGTCTCTAACATGGATTAAGTTGCAAAAGAAAAGACCCTCATCTTTCACCATTCTTATCGTAGTGATTCTTGGGTCAAAATCTTTACTCGCTGAAGATATTATCAACAAGTTATATCATAGAAATATAATAAGCATCTGGTGCCATCTACCGGAATCGAACCAGCAACCTATTGATTACAAATCAATTGCTCTGCCAATTGAGCTAAGATGGCAATACTTTATGGTGGACACTACAGGGATCGAACCTGTGACCTCTTCCGTGTGAAGGAAGCGTTCTCCCGCTGAACTAAGTGTCCTGAGAAATATAAACCCTTAGATTTTGCTCCAAGGGTTTTTAGCATTTTGGTGGGCCTTAATGGACTTGAACCAGCGACCTCACCCTTATCAGGGGTGCGCTCTAACCAACTGAGCTAAAGGCCCAAATGCGCTTTACTAATATATACTGATATAAAGTAAATTGCAATTCGTTTAGATGTGGGGGAGAATAATCTCCCCCAAATAAATCTTAACGTTTTGAGAATTGAGGAGCTCTACGAGCAGCTTTGAGACCGTATTTCTTACGTTCTTTAGCGCGGGAGTCTCTAGTTAACATACCGCCGACCTTTAAGACGTGTCTATCACATCCGGCTTCTAATAAAGCACGGGCAATGCCAAGTCTGATCGCACCAGCTTGACCAGTGAATCCACCACCTTTAACATCAGCATTGACATCATATTTAGTGTCAGTACCAGTTAATGTTAATGGTTGTTTGAGATCCATGACCAATGTGGCGTATGGCATGTATTCGTCGACTGGACGACCATTGACGACGATTTTTCCTTTACCAGGAGTGACATAGACACGAGCGATAGAAGATTTTCTTCTACCAGTGCCATAATATTGTGCAGTTTTTGCCATATTATTGTTTCCTCCTAGAATTTGAGCTCAAGCGCTTCAGGCTTTTGAGCTTCATGTTTGTGTTCGCTACCAGCATAGACGAATAGTTTCTTTTCGATTTGACGACCTAAACGTCCTTTTGGAAGCATACCATGGATTGATCTTTCGAGCATTTCACATGGGAATTTCTCTTTCATTTCACCAGCAGTTCTAACTCTTAATCCACCTGGGAAACCAGAAGCATTGTAGTACTTCTTGTTGTGAACCTTATCACCGCTTAAGCTGACTTTATCAGCATTGATGATGATGACATAATCACCACAATCAACATTTGGTGTATAAGTTGGTTTAACTTTTCCAGTTAAAACTTGGGCGACTTGTGAGGCTAATCTACCTAATGGTTTGTCAGCTGCATCGACGACATACCATTTACGTTGGATTTCGCTATTTTTTGCAATTGTAGTTTGACGTTGCATAACGATTCCTCCTTTACCAAACTAACTTTTTCCTTACCGGGGACTTCATTATTTTGGCGTTGTGCCGATATAAATCATACGCGTAATAACTAGCGCGTGTCAATTAATATTTTTCTTATTTTTCAAAATGCGCTTATCGTTGACTCTAATATTGACCTTTTTTACAATGAAAAAAGATGAACGACATACAAATATCAATTATCATTCCAATCTATAACGCTGAAAGATATCTCAGGGAATGTTTTGACTCTACAATGAACCAGTCAATACAGGTTCCATATGAGGTCATCGCTGTCCTATGTCCTAGCAAAGACAAAAGTAAAGAAATTTGTTTGGAATATAAAGAAAAATATTCTAATTTTGTGTTAATTGAGAATAATGAGGTTTATGGACCCGCTATTAATAGGTTTATCGGTATAAGCAAAGCCAGAGGTAAATATGTCTGTTTCTTAGATAGTGATGATTTGTATCATCCTGACTTTTTAAAAACGATGTATGAAGAAATTATTAAAGGTTATGATGTCGTCAACTGTAACTTCTATTCCTACACCGATTCTAAAGCAAAACCATCGGCTTTTAAATCAAATAAAACAATGAATTCTGTCCAATCTATTAAGGGTTTACTTTGGGATGCTTCAGTACGTTCGTTTATGTGGAATAAGATGTTTAAAAAAGAGCTATTTAGCAAGGACGTTTATTATCCAAAACGTCGAGACGCACTTTTTGAAGATACGATGATTCTCTTCAGCGTGTTTCTTCAAGCTAAATCTGTGAAATCGATTAAAAAGGCTCTCCACTATTACCGAATTAATCCAAATTCATTAACACAAGTTACTAACAAAGAAAGATTTAATTATCACCTATACACATTTGCCTTCATCAAACATATCTGTGATCAAAAGGGCAAAGAATATATCAAAGCCTTTAAAGGAACTTATGTTCGTTCCTATTGGTCACTTTGGTTTGACGCTAGTTTATTAAAGAAGGAATTTGGGCATGGTCCATTTAAACACCTTCATCTATTTAAGAAACAACTCAAATTATTAAAATCTAAAAAACCTCTACCTGTTGAAGGAGAGGTTTGGGAATCTTACATTAAAGAATGTCTATAATTATTTGACGTTATGATAAACGTTTTGAACGTCTTGTAATTCATCAAGCATATCGCAAAGTTCATCGAATTTACGACGATCTTCTGGATCGTTGATTTCAATATATTCATTTGGGATATAAGAGATTTCAGCAACTTCGAATTCTTTAATGCCCATTTCCGCTAAAGCATCTCTTGCTTTACCGAAATCAGTTGGATTCACTAAGACTTCGATAACGCCATCTTCTTCTGTAACTGAGTTAACATCGACATCACCTAAGATTAATGTTTCTTCAACTTCATCTCTATTGTTACCTTTAAATGCAAGGACACCGTATTGAGTGAAGTTATAAGCAACTGTACCTAAGTGGCCACCTTTTTTAGTGATTGCTGTTCTAATTTCTGTTAACGCTCTATTGGTGTTATCAGTTAATGATTCAATGATGAAATATGAATTTCCTGGACCAAAAGCTTCATATAAACCAGATGTATAGCTTTCTGCAGAACCACCTTTAGCCTTTTGAATCGCTCTTTCAATAACATCCTTGGTGACGTTTTGACCTTTCCATTTTTCAATCGCGCTTCTAAGAGCTAAGTTCATATCTGGATCAGGTTCGCCAGATTTAGCAGCCATATAAATTTCTTTACTGGCACGCATAAATAATGCGCTTCTTGCAGCAGCAGTCGCTGCCATTGCTTTTGCTCTTACTTCATGTGCTCTTCCCATAAATAACTCCTCTTTTTCTTTCTTAAAAATATTATCACTTGTAGATTACATCTATCAAGAATAAGCCTTCACTAGATGCGCGATAAGCCGTATGCGCATCGGTATCACTATCCAATCTGTTCGAAATATAGGTTAAATCTTCTTTGCCAGAAGCCACTGCTAAACAGGTGCCGATAATGTCTCTAATCATATATCTCATAAATCCGTCACCGATGATATCAACATCGATTGTTTCGTTTAAAGAAACTCTAATATCAAATATTTCTCTTACATAATTATCTTCATCTTCTTCCTTGCTCGTGAAGTTCGAATAATTGTGCTTACCAATGAATTTATCAAGGGCTTCAACGAATTTAGTCATCACAAATGGATAGGGATAATATAAGCTTTTGCCCACTAAAAATGGATTCTTATCTCCATTATTAATACGATATTGATAATGTTTCTTTTTTGCAGAGAAGCGCGTGTGAAAATCGTCCGCAACTTCCTTTAAAGAATTGATGGCAATATCGTCTGGTAATATGCAGTTTAAAGAATATTTAAGGCGATCTAAATCCACATCTCTATTCACATCAAAATGGAAGGCTTGATTAATCGCGTGAACCCCTGCATCAGTTCTTCCAGAACCATATATTTTTGTCGGAGTATTCAATATTTTTGATAATGCTTTTTCAATTTCTTCTTGCACAGTATTACCATTTGGTTGAACTTGCCAGCCATGGTAATTTGTTCCTAAATATGCGACTTTTGCTAAAATTTTCATACAAAACTCCGTTAAAATCCAACTTCGACATTAAATAAGAACTTGATGATATCAACTGTTTGAACATTCTTATCAATGATAAATAAGGTAAGTACTCCACCAAAGATAGCTAAGATAATTATTAATGAGAATAAATCAGCAAGAGAAAATCTCATCACATGGAAATGAGTGCGTTTTGCTTTTGGATCATAACCTCTTGCTTCCATCGCATTAGCAAGCTCTTCGCTTCTTTCAATCGCGGAGACAAAAAGTGGGATGATAAGAGAGACAATCGCCCTCACTCTTTTAATGATGCCATGGGTGAAATCTACCCCACGGGAACTCTGGGCTTTCATGATGCGGTTGGTCTCATCTAAAATCGTTGGAATAAACCTTAGGGCGATTGAGATAGTCATCGCAATTTCATGCGCTGGGAAATGTAGAGGTTTAAGAAAACCCATGCCCCATTCTAATCCATTAGTGAGATCCATTGGTTTAGTGGTTGAAGTTAATATCATCGTCGTGCATAAAATCATTACGAGTCGAAGCATGATATAGCCCCATTGATAGAATGCATCGTAATATATTTCAAGCGAACCTAGGTTAAAAGCTTTATGAACATAGGTCTGATTAGGAATTAAGACATATATCACAAGAAGGAAAATAAATAAGAACCACATCGAAGCAAATGATTTAGCAAGTGAACGGAAAGAAATGCGAGAAATCATCATCACGATGATGAGGAAAAGAAGGATTAATCCACTGATGATGAGATTAGTAGACCATGTGGTCAGTTGAAGGAATATCGCCACGAAGAGAAGAATCATGTAGAAGATCTTGCTTCGCGGGTCAATGCGGTGCACGACTGTGTTATAAGGAGAATAACGACCAAAAGATAATTCACTCATAATTTCTTTTTCTCCTTAATATAAGGAATGAGGTCTTTAATCGTTCTAATCTTGTTTAAATCGATGTCATAACCGTTCTCATTAAGTTTATTTACAAGTCTATATAGATTAGGAATATCTATATCAATATCTTTACAGGCGAATAGTTCAGTTGGTTTGCCAACAAATTTCACTTCTCCGTTTTCTAAGAAGAAGACTTTTTGAACGTATTCATTAACGAGATTCATATCATGGGTGATAAGAATGATGGATGTTCCTTCCAAATACATCTTATTTACTAAATCCATGATATCTTTGCTGCTTTGATGATCCAAACCGACTGTTGGTTCATCAAGCACTAAAATATCTGGTTTAATCGCAAAGATACCAGCAAGGGCCACTCTTCTTCTCTCTCCACCAGATAATTCAAACGGTGATCTTTGATAATATGATTTACCGATGCCAACTTTAGAAAGAGCTTCATGAGCTAATTTAAGCGCTTCTTCTTTGCTGCTACCAAAATTAAGTGGACCAAAAGCGACATCCTTTTCCACCGTTTCTTCAAATAATTGATATTCTGGGAATTGGAAGACCATACCGACGTGTTTTCTTAATTCGTGAATCTTTTTGTTCTTTCTCTTTTTTGGAGTGATCACAAAATCATCGATAACGATTTCTCCACTGTCTGGTAGTAGTAAGGCGTTAAGGTGTTGGGCTAATGTGGATTTACCACTACCTGTCTGCCCTAAAAAGGCCACATAAGAATGGTCATCAATAGAAATATTAACCCCTTTTAATGCTTCTACGCTTTGAGGGGATTTCTTTAAATATGTATGAAAGAGATTATTAATGTTTATTGGCATAAGAATTTAGTAACCTCTTTAATATCATTTAAGTCATCAACATCAAAACCGTTTTCCTTAAGCTCTTCTTTTAAAGAGATGAGGAATGGGGCTTGAAGTTTATATTTCTCTCTTACTTCTTTATTAGAAAATACTTCCATTGGGCTTCCTGAATAAACGGCTTTACCACCATCCATCACAATCACCCTATCAGATAATAAAGCTTCTTCTACTTCATGAGTAATGGAAATAATTGTGAGATCAGGATTATCTTTTCTCATATGCTTGATGGTGAGGAAGATCTCTCTTTTTCCTTTTGCATCAATCATCGCTGTCGCTTCATCAAGAATTAAAATCTCTGGTTTTAAGGCTAACGCTCCAGCAATTGCGACTCTTTGTTTTTGACCACCAGAAAGGAATGTTGGTTCATTCTTTAAATAATCTTCCATCTTCACATATTCCGCATATTTCTTGATGATGTCTGGCATATCTTTACTTGGAATCTGTCTATTTTCTAAACCAAAAGCGATATCATCTTCTACGGTAGAACCGATAAATTGGTTATCAGGGTTTTGGAAGACAATCGCAACTTTTTTACGTATATCATTTACCGATTTCTCATCCAGAAGAACATCATCGACAAATATCTGTCCATTATTAGCCTTTAATAGACCCACGATTAGCTTTGCCAAGGTGGATTTACCAGAGCCATTATGTCCAATAATGGAAGTGAAAGAGCCCTGCTCAATCTGGAGAGATAAATCATCAACAGCCTTGCTATTAGCAGTGTAGGAATATGTTAGATTTTTAACGACTATTTTATCCACGCCTGCTATTATAACATGCTTTATTATTTAAAGTATCCACTTTTAAAAAAGTTAGATACTTTCTTTCTTGCCTTCCTGACCGTGCGATATACTTTATCTCTACGCCACTTGGTAATCGCGATTAAATCATCGTAATCATAGTTCTCAAGAAACATATAATAAGCAACAACTTTTTCATCGACCGTCAACGAAGACTTTTCGGAAACGATAAAATCATAGAGCTGCTTATGAGTCACGTCAAAAGAAATCTTGTGGTCAATTGAACCGCATGTTTCATGAAGGCTAAGCCCATCATCGCCATAAGTTGAATCAAGGGAAATAGGTCTATTGTGACTTAAATCAATAAATGAGTTTTGATGGATAAAGTTGATGCATTGGTTCTTGGCAATAACCTGCCAATAACTATGAAATGATTGGTCAGTACCTAGCTTATACTTCTTTAACGCAATCGCTACACTAACAAATGCAACCTGTGTAAATTCATCTAAAGAAAAGCCTAAATCGCGGTACAAAGAATAGAACTTTTTACCTAAAATGCTTGCAAAACCAAAGTATTTTGCGCACAATAAAACTTCCGCATGAGTGTCGCCCTTTCTAATTAATGCGATGAGGGTGTCGTCATCAAATTCTACTATAAAGGTCATCCTCCTTTCGCTTAGGGATGACCATTATTGCTCTTTTATTTTTGCCAGTAAGATACCAGACGCAACTGAAGCATTCAATGAATTGACCTTTCCGTGCATAGGTATCTTCACGATGTAGTCTGAGTTTTTAAGAATTAATGGAGCAATTCCTTTTCCCTCAGAGCCAATAACTAAAGCGACTGGAAAATCATATTTCATATCAAGGTAGTTGGTGTTGCCACTGCCATCTGCACTTAATATCCAGAACCCATTATCTTTCAATGTTTGAATCGTTTGGTTGAGATTCCCAACAAGTGCGACTGGGACATAATTAATAGCGCCTGCACTTGTTTTCGCCACTGTCGAATTTAAAGGTACTTGATTATGCTTACTGATGATAACACCCTTAACTCCAAAAATATCGCAGTTTCTAAGCACTGTGCCCATATTATGGGGGTCATTAATCCCGTCAAGGATCACTAACGTTGGATTATGTTCACCTTGGCACTCATGAAGCAAATAATCAAGCGACACATATTCATATGGCTTAATCTCTGCAACAATGCCTTGATGAACCCCACCATTAGCCATCGCATTGATTTCCCCATTAGTCTTAACGACCTTAGGAATGAAACTATCAGACAATAATTGGAGAAGACCGCGATCATTAAAGCCTTGCGTAAGGTAGACCTTAAGGACTCTTTTCGCCTTTAAAGCTTCCTTGACTGGATTTCTCCCAAAGATAATATCTTTCATTATAGAATGCCTCGCTGGATGAGTTGACTTCTAATTTCATCACTACGTGAAAAATCTTTATTTTGTTTGCTTAACATATATTCTGCGTATAACTTTTTATCGTCATCGCTTAATTTCACATAAGAGATATCTAAACCAAGAACATAGAACATATCGCTGATGGTTTTAAAATAGTCGTTTAATAAACCTAAATTAGGTTCACGACTGCGAAGTTCGTTATTGATAAGCTTTACAAGTTCATATATTTCACTTAACGCATTGGATGTATTTAAATCATCCGCTAAAGCGAGAAGGAATGGTTCGATATTTCTCACTTGCCCTTTATTCATATCGATGTCAGAAGTCTGTAATTTTAAAGCGAGCTGACGATAGGCGTTAGTGAGTTTATTAATCTGTTGTTTAGAAGCTAATAAGGTCTCGTCAGTATAATTGACTGGTTGACGATAATGTGCAGAAAGAATAATCATTCTTGTCACTGGTCCACCTAAAGAAGCTAATATATCTTTTGCAGTGATGACATTGCCTAAAGATTTAGACATCTTTTCTTCGCCGAAATTGACAAATCCATTATGCATCCAATATTTCGCAATTTTGTTATGATGAGTGGCTTCTGATTGAGCAATCTCATTTTCATGATGAGGGAATTTTAAATCATATCCACCACCATGGATATCGATATAGTGACTTGGGAAGATGGTATCAATCATCACGCAGCATTCAGTATGCCATCCAGGACGACCATTTCCCCAAGGAGAAGGCCAAGTAATACCTTCACTAGTTTTCTTCCATAAAGCGAAATCTAATGGTGATTCTTTACGGTCATCTTTTTCGATTCTCGCGCCGATCTTAAGATCGTCGATATTAATGCCGCTTAAGCAGCCATAATCTTTAATCGTTGATACTCTAAAATAAACATCCCCGTCCACGACATAGGCCGCGCCAATCTTCACAAGGTTATCAACATAATCGATAATCTTTTGAATGTATTCGCTGACCTTAGGAGTGACATTAGGAATCTGTGAACCGATACCCTTAACATCTTTTTCAAATTCTTTGATATAGAATTCAGTTAATTCTTTTTCAGTGATGTTTTTCTCTTTCGCAGCCTTGATGATTTTATCATCGATATCCGTGTAATTAGAGACATAGGTAACATCATAACCAACATAAGTTAAAAAGCGTCTTAAAACGTCAAATACGACCACAGGACGCATGTTGCCGATGTGGGGATCGCTATAAACGGTTGGGCCACAGACATACATTGAAACTTTGTTAGGTTCGTTAGTGACGAATGGTTCAACTTTGTTTGTTAATGAGTTATAAAATTTAATGTCCATAATAAATATATTATACACTTTCTTTTTTTGGTTCGCGGTAGAGAATGAATTTTCTCGTTAAATAGTTCCAAACAAGACCGACAAATGTCTTGAGAACAAAAGATATAAAATAAGCCCAGAAAGCGATATCGCCCAAGAAGGTGAAGGAGAATATTTCTCCCACAATCGTATCAGCTTTAGAGATGATGTCGATATTCCATGCGTTTAAACAAACGATCGCACATAACTGCATCGTCCCGATTGATAGTAGCATCGCTCCAGCGCTTAAAACAACAAACCAAAATATAAATAATGGTTTTTTACTGGCTTTATCATCTCTCACATTTTGGAAGACCCAGAATGTCGACAGGATGTAATTAAGAATAACTCCAATCACAAACCCCGCTGCGATAGATAAGGCATTCGCCCATCCACTATTCATCCCTGTTTTCACAAGTCCAGCCAAAACGAAATAGGAGACGATAAAGTCCACTAATGCACAAACGATTCCCGTTACCAGGAATCGCAGTACTTCAAGTCCTCGATTTGTTTTCTTATCGATTGACATTAGATTAGAAGAAAACCTCTTTAGCTTGTGCTTTTGTTTCTTGAGAAGCAATGAATGGAATACGAGTTGTATAACCACGTTTAGCTGCCACAATCATCTTGAGAGGCCAACGATAGATATCTTGGTTCCATTGATTGACTGTATCGTTATAAACGCTTCTCGCAGCAGTGATTTCTTTTTGTAAGTAGCTGTTTTGATTCATCGCAGATTGAATTTCATTGTGCGCTTTGAGTTCTGGATAATTTTCCATGACCGCATTTAATTTAGTCACAGCGTTATCAACTTTGCTCGCCACATCAACACGTTCCAAATCTCCGAGGGAGTTGCCTGTTCTTAAACCAGCGATTTGTGCAAATGTTTCTTTATCTAATTTGATAGATTTTTCGAGTAAGGCAGCGACGTTCTTTAAGATGATCACTCTTTGTTCTAAGTAGTTATCGATTTCAGAAGCATCGTGGTTGATCTTTTGTTGTAATCTTGATAGATAGTTGCCTGCGCCAACTTTTAATGCAAGGTAGATGAGACCACTGATGATTGGGACTGGTAAGAACCAAATCACAATTTCAAAAATCTTGCTACCAGTACCTACTTTGATAGGAAGTTGTTTATCAATGACGTTGATATCTCTACCAGCTTCATTGATTACAGGGTTTTGTTCGTCTAATTCATTAGCCATAATATTTCCTCCTTATAAGCTATTTATTAGCAAGGTATAAATGTCTATATTCCATTATAATACCTTCTTTTCCTTTAGGAACAGCATTTTTATATATGACCATTGGGGTTTTCTTTGTCAATGGTTCATATGTGAAATAATGAACAGGGACAGGATGCATATGTCCATCTCCCCCTAAAGTCGGCACCATTGTGACATGTGGGACTTTCTTAAATGTATGGGCGACGACATTGATTTCATCAACATCTTTGCCTTTGTTAATCATCTCTGTAGTGAGAATGACATCGGTATCAGTATCTTCATGAGCGAACTGCTTTGTATCGATTTTATTAAGCAAACATTCAGTTTCATAAGAAGAAACATTTCTAGTCGGAGCATGAGTTGGAATAAATGATAATGGGGTGTGTTGATGGAACATTGGAATCGATAAGAATAAGAGGAAATCGTAATAAAGTCCTTGGAAGAAATTCATATTGTAATCTGTGAATTTCTGTTTGATAACCTCATAATCATAACTGGAATAATTATATGTGCCACCTGAATAATCCATGTTGCGGGAGTGGGCGGAATAGATCAAATTGATGCAGCCCTTCTTATAATAAGTGATGTCATCGCCATATGGTTTATCTTGGCTAAATAATGTGCAGATATTGGTTTGGGCAAGTGGAGTGAACAACAAACGATATTCCACTTCGTTATTACGATCAGAAGAATTGAGATAGGCTTCAAATTTGGAGTTAGCCATCTTTGTATATGATTCACCCTTCTTCACAGCTTTTTCTGCCGCTTTAGCATCTTTCTTTTCAAAGCTCTTCACGTAGCGTTCTATTTCTTTTTCGCTCTTTCCTGCTAATCCTGCTGGTTCGCGTTTAAAAGATAATTTCGGAGCGGCATCAGAAGCTAAGATGAGTTGCGTTTGCACTGCATAACGAGGAGCGTCTTCTGTCACTGTGGCTGTTAATGTTTGGGTGTGAGTGACCATTCTGGTATTACCGTTACCATCTCTTTCTGTTGTAGTCCAAGAGATAACGAGGTGACCAGTATAGATTTCTGGATACATGTTCATCGCATATGTTTGGGTGAGCATGAATGGGTTACCGTTTATTTCACCAGATTGCACGACTAATGTGGAGTGGTTATCAAATTCATCTTCTTTTAATCCGAATTGTTCCACCATTCTATCGACGAGTTCTGGTTCGCACCTCTCATCAAAATCGAGAATCGGTGCGGTTTGTTCCATTAACTTAACCGCTGTTTGTTCGTCTAGTGCTGCCACAAGTGGAGCGGTTTGAGCTTCAGCCTGAGATAAGAAAGCTGCTTTTTCTTTATCGATTTTCGCTTTCTGTTTCTCTAATTCTTCAATATCTTTTTTCACCTTATTCTTGCGGTGTAAGATGATAAAAATACCGACAATTACTAAACATAAAAGAATACCGATAAAAAGTAAAAATCCGGAAAATGCACGCTTTTTGCCGATCTTTTTTTCTAATTCTTCGCTTTCTTTACATTTCTTTTTATATTGTTCAACAACTTCTTTATTCGCATCGATGCTGAAATTAGTTTTCTCTACCGCACCAGAAAGGAACGCTTCAATATTTTCAAGGTGTTTATCCTTTAGGAAGTAATTATAGTACTTAAGCGGTTCAAGATATAAAGTTGTATCGACGTTATTATTCATAAGTTTTTCCTGCCTTAATTATACAAATTAACATACTAAGCACAAATAACTTTTTATTTTTAATAAATGGGTTTTACAAAGATGTAACCTATTTTTCAAGTCGAGTTATAGGTTATATGGGTTTATTTGTCGTTATAATTTTATTCAAATTCTTCACCCAAATATTTAATTACAAAACGCTGATATAAATCACTCCCATAAGAGATGCGCTTTTCCTTTGCTAATCTTCCTGTGACAATAAACGGTGGTACATTAGCTGTTTTAGCAAACTCATCTATGTCCTTCACTGTAAACGAACGATGAGATTTGATAAACGAATTCCAATCATCATTTCTAATCAAAATATTAGAGGCAATAATATCCGCGTCTTTATCAGGGGTATCATCGAATTGAAACAAGCAATATCTCTTATGTTCCATTAATACGTGAGCAATCTCGTGGAATAATGTAAACCAAAATACATCAGCTTTTTCCCCACGATTACTAATTGCGAGCATTACCGTTTCTTTTGATAGCCATTTTGTTGCCCCGTAGATATTGGATTTATTTAAATAAGGCACAAAGGTGAATGCTACTCCGCAACGTTTTAAAGTATTAACAAGAAGTGGATAAAACTCTTTTGGCTTTTTTCCCATTAAGCTACTCAGTAATGGGAGAGAATTTAAAAGTTTAGATCTATCATATGGTTCTGTTTCTATTTTTCGTGCTTTCGTCAAAGCATAGGCGAGCCAAAGGTTCTGAGCAAAAACATTTTCATCGTGTCTTTTACCGTATAATTCTTTAAACGACACTAATAATTCACTTGTATTAAGTAAAGATATGCGATTAACAGATATTGACGCCCTTGTCTTAGCGACCACCATTTCCACATTATCATTATTATTAATCACATTATTATCGATAAGGTATTTTTTAAAAGGTTTAAGCAATTCGTAATCGTCTTTTATTTCTTTTTGAAGTTCTTCTTCGTGGATATAAAGATCATAAGAATTTTGTAAATTTGTCCAAACGTTAATAGAAGTTCCTAAGAATTTAGATAGTTTATTAGCGATATCAAAAGTAATGCTACCTTTTTCATTAATAAGGTCCGACAATGTTCTCTCTGAAATACCAGTTCTAATAGAAAACTCTTTTGATGACATATTTAAATCAGTAAGAGCATCTCTAACATAAACACCAGGATGAAATCTTTTTATGTTTCTTTTATTAGTCATGATAATCAACTATCTCCTTTAGATTAAATGTCTTAGTCTGTTTTAGAACGATTATTTCTTCGTTATTTTGATCTGGCTTCCACCACTCACCATTATCGTTTATGCAAAGGGAAGGAACTCGCCACTTGCTTTTTTTATTATCTGGAGAAAGTGAATATATTCCATCATAATCACCATGAAGAAGATGCATATGATATCTTGGGTACATTTTGACATCATAAGCACACTCGGCATTATCAATGAAATTCAACATCTTTTCTAATTCTTCAGCAAAGACCTTGTTATATTTCTTTTGGTTTTTACGCGAGTCGAAGTAACCCTGTTCTATTTTATCTGAATCAAACTGCATTTTCATAAGTTCATATTACATTTTTTGTAATTTGAAATCAATAATAACATACACTATTTCCTGCTTTTGCCGCATTCAATGTAAAAAAGTGTAACCTATTTTTCCAGTTGGGTTCTAGGCTACACTATTTCTTTTAGATGATTATTTTACCAGCAAACTATATAAGCTATTTTCCCTGTCATACTTAAGTTCGTATGGCAAGTTGAAGTTATAGATGAACGCTTTTATCTCCTGGATGTATCTCCAAAAAGCTAATTCATTTATTTCAAGTTCACTTAAAATATCTTCTTTGGTTAATTGTCCTTTTTCTTTAAGAATATAAAACATATAAAGGACGCATTGTGATTTAACCACATTCATGGCTTTGTTCCTCTCTTTTTTAAAGACAGGTATACCTATAATGTCGACATCTTTATTATTCATTGCTAGTGGTTAAATCGTTATCAAGTATGATGAAAATTATTCAAATAAAATGAATATTTATCATTTTTCGACTTTAAAAACTAATCTTTTTGCGATCTTCATAAATGTCATTCTAACTATCATTAGATATTTACGTTCCCGTTCGAGCATATTACTACAGTTGCAGGAACACCATATTTCCATCCAGTTCCTTTCGTTATTGTTGACCACATACTTGTAGTTCCTCCATACTGCATTATTTCTAGGGCTGTGCAATTATAGAAGCAATAATCGCCAATAGTTTTTAATGTATCGTCAAAGCCAACACCCATAAGCGATTCACAACCGTAGAAAGCTTGTTTTTTAATTGTCTTAACTCCAGGAAGAGCGATTGTTTCTAAAGCTGTACAATTAGCGAATGCAGCTTCGCCAATAGTAACATAATCATATGGAAGGATCGTTACTTCGCTTAAAGATGTACAACCAACAAACAAGTTGTCACTAATTTCAGTAACGTAATAAGGCAGCTCAAAGCTTTCTAGAGACTCACAATAAGCGAAAGCACCTAAACCAATCGATGTTACGGAATTATGAGGTAAGGTTAGTGACTTTAATGCCGAACAATAAGCAAACGCAACATCAGAAATAGTTGTTAGAGTATTTGGCAAAACAACATTATCAAGTGCAGTACATTCTAAGAAACACGCTGCACCAAGACTAGTTACAGTCGAAGGAATAACAATTGATTCTAATGACGAGCAGCCAGCAAACGCAGTATTACCAATCGCTTTTATAGTATTAGGCAAAGTTATGCTCTTTAACTTAGTGCAATACGCAAAAGAACCAATAGGTACTTCTTCAATTGAATCAGGCAAAACAATTTCTGCCAGAGATTCGCAATACGCAAAAGCATTTTTACCAATTTCCACTACACTATTTGGAATAGTTATCGATGTGACTTTCTTGCATAAATAGAACGCATACTCATCTATCTTTTCAACACTATCGGGGATCACTACTGCTCCTTTGTATCCGCTAGGGCAGCAAATCAGTGTTGTTTTATCTTTGTTATAAAGAATATCTTCAGAAGACGAATAATACGAATTGTCTTCATGTACTTTTATTGACTTTAATGACTCGCTACCTGAAAATACACTATCTCCAAGAGACTTTAAAGACTTAGGCAAAACAATTGAAACCAATCCCGTATATGTAAAAGCAGAGTCTGAAATATTCTTTACTTTTTCAGGTATCACCAAAGATTCTAGAGCGGTACAATTGCGGAAACATCTATAACCAATTGATTCAATATTATCGCCTAAATTAATAGTTTCAATAGATGAACAACCATCAAACGCATTATCTGATAGACCCTTACATCTATTGCCGATGGTTACTTCTTTTAAAGTAGACGGAACTAACGTTGAATTATCTTCATATGTTGATCCACCAAAAATGTAGCTTAAAGAAGCGTCGCTATTCTCATCTTGACCAAGGAAAGGAATAGTTAATTTTTCTAACCAATCGATATAAATAAGAGCGTGGTTATCAATATATGTGCAACTATCTGGAATTATTAATTCTTTCAAGGATTTAGGCACGCTTGTTCCATTATACAAGTCGCTTGAAATAACACTAAACATATAACCCAAGAAATTGAAACCCTCACTACCGATTATCGGAGTTGTTAACGATTCCATTGTCTCGTTATTGTAAAAAATATGTGCACCCATTGATGTTACTCCTGAACCCATATTCGCCGTTTTTAAAGACGTACATTCAGAAAAAGCATTATCGCCAATCTTGGTTACCGAAGATGGTAGCTCAATTGATGTCAATGAAGAACAGCCATTAAATGCGCTAACCTCAATTGTTGTAAGCCCTTTTCCAAAGCGTACAGATCGAAGTTTTCTACAATAAGAAAAAGCAGAGTGATCGATTAAAGTGACATTGTCGCCTATATCTACATAAGTAATATTTGTGCAAAAACTAAATCCCGTCCATCCAACTTCTGTTACTGGTAAGCCATTATAGTGCAATGGAATATATACCTCACCTTCGATGTCTTCAGATAAGGCTTTTACAGAATAACCATCAGTTGTTTTAGTAAATTTCAATTTATCCAAAGATCCTGTTGGCTCTAACTCTATTTCGTGGTTTTGCTCTTCAAAAGCTTTGTTTGTAAATGACGCGGTATACTTCGCTTGTCCACCATCTTTCGCTGTTGGCTCAACAGTAACTGTGTAAACGGAATTAACTGTCTCTGTTTCAATGTGTGAGGAATCATTTAAACATACTCTTTTTGCTGTACATGTTTGATAATCATCGCTCCATTCATATGTTGGGGTATCATAATTGTGACCATATGCCTTTTCTATAACAACATCTTTTGTTTGCTCTAAAAAAGCTTCGTTTCTAAATGTCGCCGTATATCTTCCAACCTTATCATCTGTGCATGTTACTTCGCTGATGAGTTGGTAATTTGTGGTTACTGTCTCTTCTTCTTTATGGCTATTATCTCTGTTACATATTCTGCTCGCTGTTACTTTAGAATTGTCTTCAGCCCAATCATAAGTTGGCTCTGCCCAATCATGACCATATGCTTCAACGGTTAAATGTTCACGTGATAATTCTTGTCCACATAGAGTGCAATACACCACGCTATCATAGGAGCCATCTTCTTCACATGTTGCATCAACAACATTTTCTCTAACCGCTTCCCCACTTACATGTTGATGAATTGAGGAGCTCGAGGTGCTACTAGATTTTGAAGTGCTACTAGTTGTACTACTACTTACAATATCTGATGAAGAAGAAATAATGCTACTAGAAGAAGTAGCCGAACTATTTGTTTCTCCACAAGCTGAAATCAATAATGAGAAAATAATTGTATGCAAGATAAATACTTTTTTCATAAAAATACCTCGATATCTCATTATGAAAAAAGTAACTATCATAATTTGATAGTCGCTTAAAAATATATAAATACATTATTTAACGTTTGATTTTGATGATTGGTCTAATGCCAATTGATGGGAAATTGCTTTTATTCCTTATGTAATTACCTTTATGATTAAGGGTTGCAACATATTCGGAGCCAGTATCAGATGGTGTTCTTGTCCAATAAGGCGCGTTTTTGTTCGCCGTGACTGATCCTCCAATCGCACGGTAATATTCACTTGTAAAAGCTGTTCTTGTGACTGATTCAGCTTCTTTAAGACTGAGAAGTGTCACATAATCAACCGTGTCAGGACATATATAAGGATTAATATAAAAAGTTGTAGACGCTAAAGAATTATCGACATTCATCGTTAATAGCTTATCCTCTACTTCATAGAAAGCAGTATTTTTAAAATCAGCATTTAACCAAGTTCTCATACTTGAAGTGCTATATGTATTTGATTCGCCGTATGATGAATAATCTAAAACAATTCTAGAAAGTAAAACATATCCTTCTTCATCACTACTAATGACATCCCACTGGATTGGTTCAACTTTAAACCAATAATCAGTCGCATCATTTATTCTTTCACTATTATCAAAATAATACCCTGCATCACTTTCCGCCCCATTATAATGGGAGGTGGCTTTAAGATATTGTTCATCTCCATATTCATAATATCCACGAGAATTAGTAACGCTTAAACCATCCAATATAGTTATTAAAGAAGAATCATTAACGCGCGACTGTGGATATAAACCAAAAGCGCATTCTTTCATCTCTTCTTTAGAGGAAGAAGGCTCACTGCTAGAAGAAATATCACTGCTAGAAGATATTATTTCTATTTCAGAAGAAGTATATTCATCGCTTGATGAAGCTGCACTGCTAGAAGACGACTCTTCATTAGAAGATTCATTAATATGAGAACTACTGGAAGACGACTCTTCATTAGAAGATTCATTAATATGAGAACTGCTTGAAGAGGGGCTACTAGATGATGGTTCACTAGAAGATAGACTACTGGAAGAATGTTCACTAGTAGTCGAAACATCGGATGAAGTATTTTCAAAATGATTCTTGTTATTATTTACTGCGTGATTAACTCCGATTACTGTACCAGTGACTACTCCACCACCAGTAACAACAAGAATTGGTATTAATATAGGTAAAGGAATAAAGAATTTCTTTTTTCTAACTGGTTTATTGTTATCAATCGTGATGACGAAATATAATTCATCGACTGACTTATTAAATATTTTGCATAGATCAAGAAACTGAGGAATTGTTGGAGAGGATGTGCCCTTTTCAAAACGGATGATCGCATTGACTGGGCAATCGATTTTGGCTGCTAATTCTTTTTGAGTTAATTTTTTCTTCTTACGCAGATGTCTTAAGTTCTTACCAAATAGATCAGCATCAAAAGAAAGGGTATCTGAATAACCGTTACTCTTAGTCGCTCTCCCATAGATGATACCTTCTAAATCAACCTGTAATATAGAAGCGTATTTACTTAATATTTGTAAGGAAGGTAAATTCTTTCCACTTTCCCAAAAAGAAACTAGCTGGACAGAATAGCCAAGTTTTTTAGCGATGTCTATTTGTGATAGTCCTAATTCAATTCTTCTCGATGACAGGAAATTACAATCCAACATTCTATTATTTTATATCACATATCATTCAAAAAAAATCTACTTATATGAATATAAAAAAAGCCTACCTACTGAATTGAGATAGACTTTACTGACATTGTGATTCTTCTCTAGTAACCGTAGAATAATACCCACACATTAACCACTCTTTTCCTGTCAGCCGTCAGGCTACAGGATACTTACTGGACTTGCGTGCCAGTAGGTGAATGGATAAAGTGAGATTTGTTTGCTTTTATTACTGGTGGCGTGAGCCCCAATAGAAAACCCTACCACCTTTGAAGGAAGCAGCGTCAGTGGGTTGATTAGTGCGCTCTATCGCACTTTAGATTTTATATAGCTGTTTAGCTATTATGAAAGTGAAACGCTTCCATCGGAACAGACAACCTCAGTTGCCGGGACTTCGAAATGCCAGTTTCTGCCCTTTTCTAAAGCATTCCACTGCGCCTTTGTTCCCTCATAATTGATGGTTTGTAATGCCCCACAATCAAGGAAGAGATTCTCTTCAATGGCGGTGATTGAACCAGGAAGGGTGATCGACGCTAATGAATCGCATCTCATAAACGCAGCACTACCAATTGCTGTCACTGTATCAGGAATGGTAATAGATGTGAGCTTAGAACAATACGCAAACGCACTATCACCAATTGATTTAACAGAATTAGGGATCTCGATAGATTTTAATGATTGTGCCCCATAGAAAGACGAATATCCAATAACCTTTGTCTTGTTATCGATGGTATAAGAATAAAATGATTTGTCTTCTAGTTTTGCGAGTACAACATAAGGATTATCTGTATTGCCTAGATAATTAGCGTTACAGGAAAAGTTGTAATGTAATTTCTCGCAATAAGCAAAAACATTATTGTCTAAAATAACAAGTGAATCAGGAAGAGAGATGTGCATTAAGTTTGTGCACTCATAGAAAGCGCTGAAACCAATCGAAGTCACCGATTCAGGAATATTCATAGAAGTTAAACCTTTGCAACCTTTAAAGGCATTTGAACCAATTGTCGTAAGGGTGTCTGGTAAAGTGATTGATGTTAATAATTTACAATCGCTGAAGGCATAGCCAGGTATTGTTGTACAAGGTCTAGTGACAACAACTGTTGTTAACGTCTCAGGGAGGTATTCTCCCTCATGTCCATAGTGTTCAGTATCAAATATGCTTGCAAAAGAGTCATGAGTAGCTGATAGAGAACCACCAACAAACGGAATAGTAATGGATTCTAGCGCTGTACAACTCTTAAATGCAGCTCCGGCAATTTCAGACACTGTTTCAGGAATGACAAGAGTCTTTAATGATGAGCAGCCTTTCAAAGCATCATAACCGATTTTATCGACACAATCGGGAATAGTAAGTTCTGTAACAGAGGTATCTTTGTAACCTGTAACAGTAATTTCATGATCATCATCAGAAACAGTGAATGTGTAATTAGCGAGGTCTTTAAATTCTCCCGCTAATTTCCATTTCGCGAATAATTCTAAATTCCCACTAACTGGGGAAGAGAAATCATAAGCAGTTGTTAATTCTTCATCGACACACCATTCAACAAAGTCATAACAATATCTCAATGGATCATCAGGCTTTGCCACTTTTTCACCATCTTTCACTTTCACATCTGAAATATAAGGAATTTTATCAATCTTATAGAAAGAGACTTTATGTACTTTAGTTTCTTTATATGTTGCGATATATGTTATATCTCCTGTGACCGGCTGTATTTCTGGAGTCCAACCAGTCCAAGTATATGTATATCCACTTTCATCTCTTCTAGTTGGGTCTTTACCATCATAATGAGGGGTCTCACCGCTTTTCACTCCATGATCAGTTTCAAGAATCACATCATCATAGTTTTTCCATGTCACCATGTATGTGTTTGCACCACAAGCAGACACACCAATACCCATAGTTAAAATCGGTAGCAAAAATATCCTTTTAAAATGTTTCATAATAATGATCTCCAATAAGTCACTTTCATTTTAATTTAACAGATAAAAGGAGACAAGCACTTTGTGCTATAGATTAGTAAAACCCATTTTCATACTGGCGGTGTTAGTCCCAGTATTGTAACGATGCATCTGTTGCTGGACGACCAGTGGGAATGATAGCAGAATATGACTATAAGAAAAGAGGGAGGATTCTCTTTTGAGAGTTTCCTGAGCCTCTTTTTTAGAATATAAAGGCCACCTTGCGGTGACCTAATATGTTCATTTTTAAGATTTTCTAGCCGTTTTCCCAATATATGTCTGAAGCGGTCAGCAAACAACAACTACCTTTTCAATCTATGCCAGATTGCAAACACCCTATAATTAATACTGGTGGAGAGGAAAATAACAATTATCGCGTAAGAAAGCTTTAACATTTGTGTTTTTATCCTCATAATATTCTACTAGTAATAATTTATAGTCTTTTTCAAGATTACTCGGAACAGAAATATAGCCTAATCCGTTTTTGATTAAATATAGATTAGCAAATATCAACGCAGTTCTTTTATTGCCATTATTAAATGCCTGACTTTTTGCAAGGTAAACCAATAAATCAATAGCCGTTTCTATCCCTTTATTTTTATTGATAATATCAGTTAAATCACCAACAATCTCTTCTTTGTTAGGAATTTTTGGTTTGTAAGATGAGCCACTTATTCTAGCAGGGGTTGACCTTAATTCATCGGGGTATGACACTTGCCTATCATTAACATATCCAGCAATAGTTGATAGAGTCCAAAAACTCATTTTTTGACGAACTGTATCCTCATCTAAAACATATTGCCATGCATTTTTTAAATTTAATATTGTCAGAGTGTCATCAAAACTAACATTTCGAGAAGATCCTTTCTCTAATATTTCTTCAGTATCCAAAAAGGTGGCACTCACACCTTCTACTACAGCTTGTTCATAAATAATATTGTTAATATTGTTTCTAACGTAATCAATATTTAAGAGCACGTTTGGAGGTAAAGCATCAATACTAATTCCAAGTTTTGTTAATTTAGTATTAACACCTCTTAGTTTTGTTTTTAACTCTTTAATAGAACGAGACAGATCTTTTAATCCATTATAAAAGTCTTCACTATAAACACCTGCATATTTAGAAGATAGGCGGTCATATTTTTTATAACGCAAATAAACATATTTCTTGCCACTGATTTCTTTAATTTCAGGGTATCCTTTAAAGTTTGCGTCATTTATCTGACGTTCTAGATCTTTTTTCTCATTGAGAAGTTGTTTAATCAATTGTTCTCTATTTTCCATTTAGGGTGATTTCCTTGATATAATCATATGTTATTTTCACCCTAATTACAAGGCATTTTTAGGGTGATTTACTCATTATCCAATATGCTATATTTCACCCTAAATACATTATAATTTCGATTGAGTAAACTAATGTTGACACGAAGTTTCTCATCCTATAATTGATGGCAATATTGTGTTATGTTTATTTTCCTTATACAGTAATATAGTAACAGGACATATTATGATCACTATCACATACACTGAACTTAAAAACAATTATGGCAAATACTTTAAACTCGCGGAGACAGAAAAGATTGAAGTCACCAAAAGAGGAGTTGTCATCTTCACTATGATCCCAAGAAGATATGAGCTAGGTCAAAAGCTAAAAAGTTATTTTGGGGTGTTGCCATCAAGCGCCACAATTGGTATTGATCCAAACGAAAGAAACTAAAACAACATAAAAGGCCACCTTGCGGTGACCTAATATAATAAAGATAAGGATTAAGATTATTCAACCCAAGTGACGACCACGACTGGCGCGTTATCACCTTTACGGTTTCCTAATTTTAATTGACGAGTATAACCACCATTACGTGAGGCGAATTTTGGGCCTAATTCGTCGAATAAGACGTCCATTGCAGTCTTATCGGATTCTTTATTGACCTTGACATTTCTCACGAATCTCGCGGCTTCTCTCTTCGCATTCATCTTATCTTCTTTCTTAGTTAAAGAGACGAGACGATCTGCTTCCTTAATGACATCTTCCGCAGTCGCGGCAGTGACTTTCACTGTGCCGAATCTGATTAAATCAGTGACGACATTACGGAGCATGTTTTCATATTTGCTCTTGGTATAGGCGGCCTTAAATCTGACACCTGTTTTACCATGAACGTTTTTTCTACCTTGTGCTGGCATTTAAGTATCCTCCTATTATTCGAAATCTTTGAAAGAGAGACCTTGTTCGGCGAGTTTTTCCTTAATTTCTTTAAGGGATTTCTTACCGAGGTTTTTCACTTTCATCATTTCATCTTCAGTCTTCTCACAGAGTTCTAAGACGCTGGAGATATTTGCTCTCTTTAAGCAGTTATAACTACGGACGGAGAGATCGAGTTCTTCGATAGAGATATCGACAACTTTCTCTTCCTCTTCTTGTTCCTCATCTTTTTCAAGATTGATGTCTCTAGTGATAGAGGCGAGATCTAAGAATTTCGCGAAGTGATAATTTAAGATTTGGGCGGAATGGGCAATTGCTTCTTGTGGAGTAGTTGAACCATTAGTCCAAACTTCTAAAGTCAATTTATCGAAACGGGAATCGTGACCAACACGAGTGTTTTCGACGTTGTAATTGACCTTGATGACTGGGGAGTAGTTGCTATCAGTGGCAATTGTGCCCACTGGTAAGTTTTGGTGAATTAATTTGTTTTGTTCACCAGTGAGGAAGCCACGGCCATTACGAGCATGTAAGACCATGTTGAGCTTACCACCACTTGATAAGTGAGCGATGACCACATCTGGATTGACAATGCGAACGCCAGTTGGGCAGACGATATCGCCAGCCTTGACTTCACATGGACCAGTCATATTGAGAGTTAATTTCTTGTTGCCAGTTTCTTCTTCATCGATATCATAGACGACATCTTTTAAATTTAAGATGATGCTAGTGACATCTTCTTGAACACCGTCAAGAGAAGAGAATTCATGGGCGGCGCCTTCGATTTCGACAGCGTAGACGCTGGCACCTGGAAGTGCGCTTAATAAGACTCTACGTAAGGCGTTACCGACAGTTAAACCGAAACCTCTTTCGAGTGGTTCAATGACGAACTTACCATAGTTCTCATTGCCATCGTAGTCGGCAGAGGTGATGCCAAATCTTTCAAATGGATTTGCAATTTTCATCATTAGTACCTCCTATTAACCACGTGGTTTCTTTGGTGGACGGCATCCGTTATGTGGGATTGGAGTAGTGTCCACGATTGATAATACTTGTAATCCAGCAACAGCTAAGCTTCTGACAGCAGATTCTCTACCTGGGCCTGGACCTTTCACATCGACATCGACTTGTCTAATGCCTTGTTCATAAGCAGCTCTAGCAGCGGCTTCACTGGCTTGACCAGCGGCGTATGGAGTAGATTTCTTACTACCCTTATAGCCGATTGCACCAGCGCTTGACCAGCATAAGACATTTCCTTGAGCGTCACAGATAGTGACGATAGTGTTGTTGAAAGTGGAATGAATGTGGGCAACGCCGCGTGTAAATGAACGTTTGATTTTCTTTTTACGTGTTGTGGTTTTAGTAGCCATACAGTTCTATCCTCCTTTCTAGCCTTTTGGAGCCATCTTCTTATTCGCGATGGTCTTACGTGGACCCTTACGAGTACGCGCATTTGTCTTAGTTCTTTGACCGCGAACTGGTAAGCCACGTTTGTGTCTATTACCTCTATAGCAGCCAATTTCTGTTAATCTTTTGATGTTTAAAGCGACTTCTCTACGTAAATCACCTTCAACTTTGTGTTTCGCGAGTTCTGTTCTAATCGCGTTTAATTGATCGTCGGAGAGATCTTTCACTCTGAGTCCGCCGTCAACTTTTGCATTTTGACAAATTAATTCTGCAGTTGGTCTACCGATACCATAGATATAGGTAAGGGAGATTCTTACAGGTTTGTCGTTTGGAATATCAACACCAACAATACGTGCCATATTCTGCCTCCTTACTAACCTTGTCTTTGCTTGTGCTTAGGATCGGAACAAATGACCATGACTTTGCCATGACGTTTGACGACTTTGCACTTTGAGCAAATAGGTTTCACTGAAGGTCTAACTTTCATAATAGTTTCCTCCTTAGAAATAATAGTTTTGTCTCAGGACTATTTAAACCTGAACGTTATACGGCCCCGTGTTAAATCATAAGGCGAGATTTCTACCGTAACTCTATCACCTGGAAGAATGCGAATGTAATTCATTCGGATTTTACCAGAAACGGTGGCCAGGATTACGACGCCGTTCTCGAGCTCTACCTTGAACATCGCGTTAGGAAGATTCTCTTTCACGACCGCCTGTACTTCGATGACGTCTGATTTTGCCATATTTTAGTTTTTCTCCTCTTCTTCTAGAGTTAATGCGAGGAAACCGTCTTTGGTCACTATGACCGTATTTTCATAATGACAAGACAGTTTTCCATCTTTCATTTTGGCTGTCCAACCATCCCCGAGAACACGAGTTTGAGGTTTGCCTTCAGCGACCATTGGTTCAATCGCTAAGGCCATACCTTCCACTAATGTGACTCCGGTTCCAGCAGTTCCGTAATTTGGAATGCTCGGATCTTCATGCATCTCGCGACCAATACCGTGTCCAGTATAATCACGAGGGATTGAATAGCCACGACTTTCATTGTATTCCTGAATCGCGTGAGAGATATCGCCTAATTTAGCTCCCGCTTTAATAAACTGAGAAGCATACCACCAGCTCTCGCGAGTGGTATCGATTAAACGCTTTGCTCTCTCTGAGACGATTCCGACAGGGAATGTTCTCGCCGCATCGGCACAGTATCCATTTTTCTTCACGACCACATCAATGGTGACGATATCGCCTTCATGAAGAATAATCTTGCTAGAAGGGATGCCATGCACTAATGTCTCGTTAACGGAGATACATGTCGCTCCAGGGAAACCATAATATCCTTTACTCGCTGGGATACCCCCTTCACGCCTGATGATGCTTTCGCATTTTTCATCGAGCGCGAGGGTTGAAATTCCAGGTTGAATATATTGTTTGATTTCCTTGAAGAGAAGGCCGATGATACGACCCGATTCCTGCATTAACGCTATTTCACGTGGTGATTTGCAGTTAATCATTGTTTGAGGAATGCACTGACTTCATCGAACAGATGGGCAGAACCAGTTAAGGAATTAAAATTCTTCAACAATCCTTCTTCTTGATAAAAATCAAGGAGAGGTTTGGTATCCACCACATAGTGATGTAAACGAACTTTTAAGGCATCTTCATTGTCGTCTTTTCTCTGATAGAGAGGTCCGCCACATAGATCACAGATTCCATCCACTCTTGGTTTCATGGATTCGATGTGATAAGGTGCGCCACAATTCTTACAGACGCGACGACCAGAGATTCTTCTTACGAGTTCGTCATTGTCACAGTCTAAATTGATCACAACTTCGACTGGACGATTTATTTCTTTAGAGATTTCTTTAAGAGCTTGGGCTTGGCCTAAGGTTCTTGGGAAACCATCTAAGAGAAATCCGTTTGCACAATCTTCTTTAGATAATCTTTCTTTCACTAATCCGATTGTGACTTCATCAGGAACGAGATTACCACTATCTAAGTAGCTCTTGGCGAGTTTGCCAAGTTCTGTTCCTTCTTTGATTGCTTCTCTAAACATATCACCAGTAGAGATATGAGTGAGATTATAGGCAGTTTTTAACTGTTTTGCTAAAGTGCCTTTTCCGGCGCCAGGAGGCCCCATTAATACAATATTATGAAGCATTATTGTCCACCTCCTGCGACGACTTCATCGAATGATTTACCGGCAAGTAAACCATCAATTTGATTGTTGAGTTCAAGAGCGACACCGACGACGATGATTAAGCCTGTACCACCAAGGGCTAAGGATGAATCATTACCGAAGGCACCCGTCAAAGTTAAGATTGGCGGTAAGGCAGCGATAAGCGCGAGGGCGAATGCGCCGATAACCGTGACTCTATTAAGAACTTTACGGATATATCTTTCGGTTTCGTTACCTGGTTTAATACCTGGGATATAAGAACCGCTCTTTTGGAAGTTCTCTGCGATCTGCTCTGGATTGATTTGCATATTCGCATAGAAGAATGTGAAGGCGAGAGTGAGCACAATATAGATGATTAAGCCCCAAGGCATATACCATCCAGTGCTGCCCATCTGCACCCATTTACTAGTGTTGAAGACATCGAGCCATCCGGCAGTGCCTAATGTTGGATCGATGAAGGCCACGATCACTTGTGGAGCCATCATAAGAGAGCTCGCGAAGATGACAGGGATAACACCAGCGGAGTTAATTTTAATTGGTAAGAATGAGGCTCTGGCCATCGATTGAGTTTGTCCACCGCCTTTGCCGGAATGTTGCACAGGGATCTTTCTCTGTGAAAGTTCGACGAAGGTGACGAATGAGATGATAAGTAAGTACATCACCACATAGAGGACGAATTGGAAGACACCGGCGATCTGCGCGCTATCTCCCATACCGATAGTCTGTAATATCCATTTAGCGAAGGCTGTTGAGATTTGACGTGGTAAGGAGGAGACGATACCGGCAAAGATGATCATGGAAATACCGTTTCCGATACCTTTGACAGAGATCTGGTCACCTAACCACATGACGAGCATGGAACCCGCCACCATCACTAAGACGATATAGATATATGTGAGCCATTCATTATCCGCAGTGGTGAAAGTGATATATTCACTGTTCTGCATCGTACGGATAATACCATATGCTTGAACCGCTCCTAAGAGGAGAGTTAAGTATCTCGTTGCCATTTCAATCTTCTTACGACCATATTGGCCTTGGCGTTTTAACTCTGTTAAGGCCGGCAACACATCTGTCGATAATAACTGGATGATGATCTGCGCGGTGATATAAGGAGATACGCCTAGCGCGAAGATTGAGAATGTTTGAAGTGTTCCACCTCCTAAAAGGTTCATTAAGGAGAGAGCGTTATTTTGTGATAAATAATTGTTTAAGTCATCACCGAGCTTGACGCCTGGAACAGTAATCTGTGCACCGATTCTAAAGATGAAAAGAATAAGAAGCGTGAATAAAAGACGATTCATGATCTCTTTATTCTTTAAAATGGAGACGATTTTCTTCATATTAGAGGGCCTCTACTTTTCCGCCTGCTTCTGTAATTGCCTTCTCGGCGGATTTTGAGAATTTGTTAGCTTGGACAGTTAAAGCCTTGCTAAGTTTTCCATTACCTAAGATTTTAACACCATCATATTCCTTTTTGACAAGGCCAACTTCTTTTAATAAAGCTGGGGTGACGACAGTATTAGCGTCAAATCTTTCTAAATCACCGACGTTGACGACGGCATATTCGACGTGATTGACGTTCTTAAATCCGCGTTTTGGAAGGGCACGATATAAGGGGAGTTGTCCACCTTCAAAACCTAAACGGGTACCGCCACCACTACGGGCATTTTGACCTTTGTGGCCTTTGCCAGCAGTCTTACCATTGCCGGATCCAAGACCACGGCCTTTACGGTAATGTTGTTCGCGGGAGCCTTCAGTGTATTTGAGTTCATTTAATTTCATAAACTTGCTCCTCCTTATTCAGCTTTGGCTTCTTCAGATTGGGCACGTAAGGCCTTCACTTGATGGAAGCTCTTTAAGGAATCTAATCCTTGTGAAGTCGCTCTGATGACGTTGATTGGCGCTCTACTACCATAGACTTTGGAGCAGACGTTTTGCACGCCGCTTAATTCTAAGATAGCACGAACTGGACCACCAGCGATGATACCAGTACCTTCAGGGGCTGGTTTTAAGTAGACATTACAAGCACCGAATTTACCAATCACATCATGGGAAATAGTGTTTCCTTTGACGAGTTTGATAGTGTGTAAGTTCTTCTTTGCCGCTTCAGTAGCTTTCTTAATCGCATCTGGGACTTCGGCAGCCTTGCCTAACGCAAAGCCATATTTACCTTTGTGATCACCGACGACCACTAAGGCTGTGAATTTCATTCTACGTCCACCTTTAACAGTCTTACTGACTCTGTTGATGAAGACGACACGATCTTCAAATCCGTCATCTTTCTTTTCTGGACGTGGACCTTTACGGTCTGGACGAGGACGTCTCTTGCCACCATCACGATGGTTTTCTTTACCTTCGTTTTCGGCTTTTGGAGCTTCTTCGGCTTTTGGAGCTTCAGTAGTTGGAGCTTCTTTCTTTAATTCTTCTGCCATAACTTTCCTCCTCCTTAGAATTCTAAGCCGCCTTCACGGGCAGCGTCCGCTAAAGCTTGAACACGGCCATGGTAGACATATCCACCACGATCGAAGACCACTTTCTTGATCTTTTTGGCTTTAGCTTTCTTGGCGAGATCTTCACCCACTAACTTAGCGGCTTCGATATTGCTACCGTTAGCGAGCTTTAAGCTAGTTGAGCTGGAAGCGACTAAAGTCACTTTCTTATCATCGTCAATTAATTGTGCTTCGATGTTCTTGTTAGAACGGAAGACACAGAGACGAGGGCATTCGGCAGTGCCACTCACGACTTTTCTCACTCTGGCGTGACGTCTGAGACGAGAAACATTTTTACTTTCTTGATTAATCACTGTGAAGTCCTCCTATTATTTACCAGCTCTCTTACCTTCTTTGGTAACGACGTGTTCGTCAACATAACGAATACCTTTACCGAGGTAAGGCTCTGGTGGTCTGACGTTGCGGATAGCCGCAGCTGTTTGACCGACTTTTTGTTTATCGATGCCTTCAACATCGATTTCAGTCGCACTCTTGCAAGTGACCTTCACTCCTTCGAGTGGGGTGATGGTAACAGTGTGGGAATAACCCGCCCAGATTTGGATATTGTTACCCATCATTTGGGCCTTATAACCGATACCGATCATCGTTAAGGATTTCTTATAACCGTGGGTGACACCGACGATCGCGTTGTTGACGTTCGCACGTGTTGTACCATGGTTTTGTTTAGTTTGTTTTAATTCATTGGCTCTTGTGAAGATTAAGGCGTTGCCTTCTTGCTTCATGGAGATGCCATGATTGCATGGAACTAATAATGTTCCTTTTGGGCCAGTCACTTTGAAGGCATTACCTTCTTGAGTCACTGTCACTCCGGCTGGGAGTTCGATATGTTTGTTACCAATACGTGACATATATTATCTCCTCCTTACCAGACGTAGGCGATCACTTCACCACCGATACCGAGGGTTCTGGCTTTTGCATCAGTCATGACGCCTTGGCTAGTGGAAATAATCGCGATACCTAAACCTTTTAAGACGCGTGGAAGTTTGTCGGCACCGACGTTAACTCTTAAGCCTGGTTTAGAAATCTTCTTTAATCCAGAGATGACTCTAGTGCCATCACCGGCATATTTTAATGTGATTGTTAATTCTTTTTTCACATTGCCTTTGACTTTGAAATCGGAGATGAAGCCTTCATCTTTTAAGATGGTGGCGATCTCCACTTTCATCTTGCTAGAAGGCATTTTCACTTTTTCGTATTTTAAAGCGTTCGCATTGCGAATTCTTGTGAGCATATCGCTGATTGGATCTGACATCATAATACTTTTACCTCCTTATTACCAAGACGATTTCTTTAAGCCTGGGATTTCACCCTTGTATGCTAATTCTCTTAAGCAGACACGGCATAAATGGAATTTAGAATAGACGGAATGAGGACGTCCACAACGCTCACAACGTGTATATTCTCTAACTTTGTACTTTTGTGGTCTAGCACAACGTACTTTTGCACTTGTTTTTGCCATTTACGTTCTCCTTTCCTATCTTTGGAATGGCATACCCATTAATTCGAGTAATGAATATGCTTCTTTATCAGTCTTCGCTGTAGTGACGATGACGATGTCCATACCGCGAACTTTCGCGACCTTATCGTAATCGATTTCAGGGAAGATTAATTGTTCTTTGACACCGAGTGTGTAGTTGCCGCGGCCATCGAAGGCGTTGCGGGAGACACCACGGAAGTCACGGACACGTGGGAGTGCGATAGAGACTAACTTATCGAAGAAGTCATACATACGCACACCACGAAGAGTCACTTTACAACCGATGGCTTGACCTTCTCTTAATTTGAAGGAAGCAACGGATTTTTTGGCTCTTGTAGTGACTGGCTTTTGACCAGTGATTTGTCCTAATTCGGCCACGGCTTCTTCAAGACGTTTGGCATCGCTAGTGGCATCGCCAACACCGATGTTGATAACGATCTTGTTGAGAGCTGGGATTTCCATTGTTGACTTATATTTATAAGTTTCTAACAAGGCTTTTCTCACTTCATTTTCATATTTTGTCTTTAAGCGTGGAGTGATATTCGCTTTGGCATTGCCCTTACCAGTTTTCTTGCTTGGTGCTTTCTTTGCTGGGGCTTCGGCTTTTGGAGCTTCCGCTTTAGGGGCTTTTGGAGCAGCAGGTTTCTTTGCTGCAGGTTTCTTAGTTTCTTCAGCCATTTACTTGCCCTCCTTATAGAATTGTACCGCTGGCTTTCGCATAACGGACTTTCTTGCCTTTCTCTTCTTTATGACCAATCTTAGTTGGTTTTTTAGTTTTTGGATCAACTAACATGACGTTGGAAGCATCGATTGGAGCGTAGATCTCGACGACGCTGCCTTCTGGAGTTTGTTGAGTTGGTTTTCTGTGTTTTTTACGGACATTGACATTCTCGACAACAACGCGGTTAGTTTTTGGATCAACCTTTTGGATTGTACCAGTCTTACCCTTGTCATTACCGGCGATGACGATGACTTTATCACCTTTAACGAAATTCATCATCTTTCCTCCTTATAACACTTCTGGGGCGAGGGAGACAATTTTCATGAATCCATCGATTCCCTTTTCACGTAATTCACGAGCGACAGGACCGAAGACACGAGTTCCAACTGGGGCATTGTCATCATTGATGACGACGACCGCATTGTCATCGAAGGCAATGGTGCTGCCATCGGCTCTTTGAATTGCTTTCTTTGTGCGAACGATGACACATCTCACGACGTCACCCTTCTTCACTTTACCATTTGGGATAGCGTCCTTAACCGCGGCTAAGATCACATCGCCAATGGATGAACTTTTTCTTTTACTTCCACCATAGAGGTTGAAAGCTCTGACACTTCTCGCACCGGAGTTATCGGCGACGACGAGGTTTGTTTCCTTTTGGATCATAACTTACTTTTCCTCCTTGGCTTCTTCCGCTGGAGCTTCAGCTTTTGGGGCTTCGACTGGAGCAGCTTCGTGGACAGCTTCACTAGCGGAGAGCTCTTCGGCCTTTAATTCGGCTTCGGCTTCCTTGACTGTCATTTCTGCTTTCTTATCGATAGAGACAAGTCTGAATCTCTTGCTAGCAGACATTCTACGGCAGGCCATGATAGTGACTGTATCACCAACTTTGGCTTCGTTATTTTCATCGTGTGCGTAGTATTTGTTACCAGTCTTCACACGTTTACCGTATTTAGGATGTCTTTTGTGGCTTTCAACAAGGACAGCGATGGTCTTGTCGTTTTTGTCTGAGACGACGACGCCTTGAATAGTTGTTCTTCTATTTCTTTCCATCTTTTATTCCTCCTTATTTACTTTCCGCGAGCTCGCGTTCTCTTAACACTAAGTTAACACGCGCGATATCTCTTCTGACTGTAATGACGTCTTCGCCTCTTTCAAGAGCGCCGACGGCTTTCTTACGTCTTAATTCGAACAATTGTTCTTTGAGTGAGTAGAGCTTTTCTTTTAACTCACTAGTGGATAATTCACGTACTTCATTAATTTTCATGGCACTACTCTCCTTTCTTCACAACCTTGCATTTGATTGGGAGCTTATAGGCCGCTAAGCGAAGGGCTTCCATTTCGACTTCTGGAGTAACTCCAGCGATTTCGAACATCACGCAACCTTGCTTGACGACTGCAACCCATTCCTCTGGTGAACCTTTACCGGAACCCATACGAACTTCAGCAGGTTTTTTAGTTTTTGCGAGTTGTGGGAAGATTCTAATCCAAATCTGTCCACCACGCTTTGTATATCTAGATAAGACGATACGGGCTGCTTCGATTTGACGAGCAGTGATCCATGCGCCTTCCACAGCTTGGAGACCATATTCACCAAAGGCGACAGTTCTACCAGCTTTAGCACGTCCTTCATATTTTAAGATATGTGGACGACGATATTTTGTTCTTTTTGGTTGTAACATGGCTTATTCTCCTTTCTTCTCTTCTTTTTTAGCGAGTTCAGGACGAATTTCTCCTCTACAGATCCAAACCTTAACACCTAAGCGACCATATTGAGTGGCAGCTTCTTTGCAGGCATAGTCGATGTCGCTGCGGAGAGTATGTAGAGGGATAACGCCTTCCTTATAGCCTTCGCTTCTAGCGATATCAGCACCGCCTAAACGACCGCTGACGACTGTACGGCAACCTTTGGCACCGGCTTTACGAACTCTTTGAATGGCTTTCTTTTGCACAGTTCTGAAGCTGGCACGAGCCTCGAGTTGTTGAGCGATGCTATAGGCGACGATGTTCGCGTCTAAGTCTGGGTTCTTCACTTCGATGACATCAACTCTGACATTGACATCAGCAGGGAGTAATTTTTGAACTTCAGCTTTGAGTCTGTTAACGTTCTTACCGCCTTCTCCGATGACGAGAGCAACTCTCGCGACGAAGATGAGGATGGAAACGTTGTAACCCTTGTCTGTTTTAATTCTTTCAATCTCGATGTGAGATAATGATGCGCTTTGGCATTCTTTCTCAAGATATTTTCTAATTTTGATATCTTGGTTTAAGAACACATTGTAATCTTTATCGTTAGCGAACCAACGTGAATTCCAATCACGATTGACACCAACACGCATACCTACTGGATTAACTTTTTGTCCCATAAGTATTCCTCCTAGCGCATCTTGACCACCACAGTGATGTGGCAGCATCTTTTCACTAAGCCAGAGGCAGAACCTTTGGCTCTTGGAATGAATCTCTTGATTCTCATTCCGTCATTAGCATAGATTTCAGAGATATATAAGCTATTCTCATCCATACCGAAGTTGTTGATCGCGTTAGCAGCGGCAGATCTAATGGTCTTGCTCACTGGTTCACTGGCGGCCTTGTTCACATTCTTTAAGATTCCAAGAGCGACTTTCACGTCTTTTCCTCTTACTAAATCTAATACTAAGCGCGCCTTGCGTGGAGTACATCTCACGTTCATGGATGTCGCTCTCGCTTCAGTTGGCATTGGTTTAGCTGGCTTTTCAGGAGCAGCCTTTTCCTCTTTCTTTGCTTTCTTTGCTTTCTTAGGAGCTTCTTCCGCTGGAGCTTCAGCTTTCACTTCTTCTTCAGCAACGACTTCTGTTTTCTTTTTAGTAGCCATTATCTTTCCTCCTATTTACCAGCGGCTGCTGCTTTATCTTCAGCAGTGTGGCCTGTGTGACCTGTATATTTACGGGTTGGGGCGAATTCACCGAGCTTATGTCCGACCATATCGTCAGTGACATAAACGGAGATGTGTTCCTTGCCGTTATATACCGCGAATGTGTGGCCAACAAAGGCTGGGAATATTGTTGATCTACGAGACCAAGTTTTGATGATTTCTTTTTTATTAGCGGCATTTAACGCTTCGACTTTCTTCATTAAGTAGTCGTCACAGAATGCGCCTTTTTTCAAACTTCTTGCCATTTTGCTAACCTCCTTTACTTCGCGTCATTAATTCTTCTAATCATTAATTTGTTAGAAGCTTTCTTCTTACTTCTTGTCTTCACTCCGAGAGCTCTCTTGCCCCATGGAGTTCTTGGTGCATCACGTCCAACTGGGGATTTACCTTCACCACCACCATGTGGGTGATCGTTAGGGTTCATAACGCTACCACGGACTGTTGGTCTAGTTCCGGCCCATCTGGTTTTACCAGCTTTACCTTTGTTGACCAAGTTGAAGTCTTCGTTACCGACGACACCGACTGTCGCGCGGCATTCTCCGAGAATTTTTCTCATTTCGCCTGAGGCGAGTCTCACGCTGACGTATTTGCCATCAACACCAAGTGTTTGAGCAGATGCACCAGCGGCTCTACATAATTGACCACCTTTTCCTGGAGTGAGTTCCAAGTTGTGGACGAATGTACCTTCAGGGATATTCTTTAATTTTAAGCAGTTGCCAGTGACGATATCGACTTGGTCACCAGAGACAACTTTGCTACCAACTTTGATATCTTTTGGTGCTAAGATGTATCTCTTTTCACCATCAGCATATGCTAATAAGCAGATGTTGGCGTTTCTGTTTGGATCATACTCGATAGTCTTTACAACGGCTGGGATATTGTCCTTATTACGTTTGAAGTCGATAATACGATATTTACGTTTATGACCTCCACCGATGTGACGGCAAGTGATAACGCCTTGGTTATTTCTTCCGCCAGTCTTACTTAATGTAACTAATAAGCTTTTCTCAGGAGTGCTAGTTGTAATTTCTTCAAATGTCGAGTTGGTCATGTTTCTTCTACTAGGGCTAGTAGGTTTGTAACTTCTAATAGACATTTTGTCTTCCTCCTATAATTTGGTACTAATATTCATTAGTCCTTGAAGAGGTCAATGGCTTCGCCTTCAGCGATAGTGACAATGGCCTTCTTATAACCAGAGATGTGGCCCTTATAACGGGTACCTCTAGTTGTTTCTTTACCCTTGACGTTAGCAATCGCGACGTCAGTAACTTTCACTTGGAAGATTCTTTGGAAAGCTAACTTGACTTCAGTCTTGTTGGCATCTGGGGCGACATGAACGACGACTTTGTTTTGGTTTTGCATCATGTTCATGCTCTTTTCAGTGATGACTGGTTTAGCAATCACCGCGAAGTCTCTTTCAGTAGGTTTAGAGAATTTGACTTCGGCTTTTTCGACTTTCTTAGTATCAGTCTTCTTTGCAGCTCTTGCCATATTACTTTAATCCTCCTTCAACTTCTTTGATCGCTTCTTGTGAGATGACTAAGTAATCAGAATTTAATAAATCGAGAACTGAGACGTTGTCACAAGTGACGAGTTTGACCCAACCGAGGTTACGCACAGAGGCGAACGCGTTGGCATCTATTTCCTTAACAACCATTAACACTTTTGTGCAAGCGTTAACCGCGCTGAGGAATTTAACACATTCTTTTGTCTTCTTGTCAGCGAAGGCGATGTTGTCAACGACAACTAATCCTTCTTTGACCTTGAGGCTTAACGCACTCTTTAACGCGAGTTTGTGTTCTTTCTTATTTTGGTAAAGTGTGTAGTCTTGATTACCATCTGGTCCAAAGACTGTACCACCACCAACCCAAATTGGGGATCTAGTAGTACCGGCACGTGCGCGGCCTGTACCTTTTTGTCTCCATGGCTTTTTACCACCGCCGCTAACTTCGTGACGGACTTTGGTTTTCGCCGTGGCTTGACGGGAATTGGATTGTTCAACTTGAACGGCATTGAATAATGCTTGTTGATGAGGTTCAATTCCGAAGACGGAAGCATCTAGATTGAGCTTAGAAACTTCTTCGCCGTTCATATTGACGACTTTAACTGAGACGTTTTTCTTTTCAGCCATTTCTATCTACCTCCTATTTGCTTTCTTCAGTTGCTGGTTCAGCGACTGGGGCTTCGGCTGCTGGAGCTTCGGCGACAGGGGCTTCCGCGACTGGAGTTTGAGCCGCTGGTTCTTCAACCTTTGGTTCTTCCTTAACTCTCACGAGTAAGTTTTTAACGACATCTGGATGTTTGACAACTTTAACCGCTGTACGAATCATAACGATGGCCTTACGTGGTCCTGGGACGCCACCTTTAATTAAGATGTAACCCTTCTCCTCGTTGACATCGACGATTTGGACATTGAGTAAAGTGACAGATTTGTTACCGTGATGTCCGGACATGTGTTTTCCTGGCATAACACCATGGTTGTAACGACCTTGGTTAGCGAAGGAACCTTGTCCTCTATGGTATCCGGAACCATGACCTTTTGGTCCGATGATCATATGCCATCTCTTGATAGTACCGGAATAACCTTTACCCTTACTAGTACCGACAACATCGACGATTTCACCTTTCTTGAAGATGCCACATGTGATCTTGTCGCCTAATTGGTAACCACTTAATTCATCTCCCTTTAATTCTTTGGAGAAGTAATGTGGATTGGTATTGGCTTTCTTAGCAATACCTTTTTCTGCTTTGTTAGCGCGGCTTTCTTTCTTATCTTCATAGCCGACTTGGACAGCAGTATAGCCATCTTTCTCAACAGTTTTAACTTGAGTGACGACATTTGGTAAGACTTCAATGACTGATACTGGATACATTGTTCCATCTTCAGCGAAGACTTGGGTCATACCAACTTTACGGCCTAAAATAGCTTTCATTGTGTCCTACCTCCTTATAATTTGATTTCGATATCCACTCCTGAAGGTAAGTCTAGATTACGAATCGCATCTAATGTTTCCTTTCTTGGGTTTTTGATATCGATAATTCTTTTGTGTGTTCTGATTTCAAATTGCTCACGAGAATCCTTATGCTTGTGAGGTGATCTTAAAATTGTAAACACCTGTTTTTCCGTTGGGAGCGGAACTGGGCCAACTACTTGGGCACCACTCTTTTTCGCGACAGTGACGATTCTTTCAGCACTAGCATCGAGGTTGACGTGATCGTAACTTCTGAGGCGAACCCTGATCTTGGTTGTTTTTGCCATGAATTTTTCTCCTTTCACACTTTCTAGTTTTGACTCATCCCTCTCGAAGCGAATTCCCAGACACGTTTTCATGACAACGTTAGTGGGCGTGTCCGCAACCTCGCTTTTCAACGCGGGCAGTCAACGTTAAAAATATACTCCTCACGTATATGTGTGTCAACAAATTTATTAAATTTTTTATAAATTATTAAAAAGCCGCAACAAATGACAACGGCTCTCGGTGTGTTATTTATGTTCAAAAATCAGTGATTATTTTGCTGTTTTTCCTGGTATTTTTTGTAGCTAAATTCACAGCCGCAATACTCTTGAAAATACATCTCATGTTCTCTGATTATGAGCAAGGAATCCTCATATCCATTCTCTTTTTTGAAGTCGGAATAAAGCCACTTCACCGATGGATATTCTTTGGCTAAATCTTCGCCGATTTTATTCAAATCTTTCGAGTTTTTATAACGCGAAATCGACATCACTGTACAGGCATAATCGAAGCCATTTTTTGAAGCAATTTCAAATAATTGTTTTAACCTCTTTTTAAAACATATTCTGCATCTTTCTCTACCTTCTGGCATATCGGCATAAGGCTTAAGATCTTCGATATATTTATCATAATCATAATCGATATAGATAATGGGATATCCATATCCTGTTTCATCTATATATCTATTTAGTTCTTCATATCTTCGATCATGTTCTTTTTTAGGATAGATATTAGAATTATTGAATAACAAGGTAATATCAAAATAATCTTTTAATCTCTCTAATGGTATTGTAGAGCAAGGTCCACAACAAACATGCAAAAGAAGTTTGGGTTTACCTTTAGAAATATCGAGATTTTGCACGATATTTTTAAACAATTTATGGAAATTTTGATTATTTTGCGGCATAGATAAACATCGAATCACCAAAGGAGAAGAAACGATAACGATTATCCACCGCATGTTTATATACTTCTTGGGTGAAATCTAATCCCATGAATGATGAGACTAACATAATTAATGTAGATTTAGGTAAGTGGAAATTAGTGATAATGCAGTCCACTGCTTTAAACTGATAGCCTGGTTGAATAAAGATATTAGTGGCTTCTCTTGTCGCCTTAAAAGTATTATATTTAGAATAATTAGCTTCTAATGTTCTAACAGATGTTGTGCCTACAGCAATTATCCTACGATTATTCGCTTTTGCTTCGTTTAATCTTCTAGCAGCATCCTCAGTAATTTCATATACTTCTGAATGCATGACGTGGTCTTTTGTGTCTTCCACATTAACTGGTCTAAATGTACCTAAGCCAATGTGTAAAGTAACCTCGATTATCTCCACTCCCATGGCTTTGATTTTCTCATTGAGCTCTTCGGTGAAATGGAATCCGGCAGTTGGGGCAGCCGCGCTTCCTTCATACTTTGCATAAACCGTTTGATAGCGATCATTCTCACAGAGCTGTTTTTTGATATATGGAGGTAAAGGCATCTTTCCTAACGCATCAAGTACTTCTAAGAAAATTCCTTCATAATGAAACACAAATTTTCTTAATCCTTCATCCTTGACCTCGACACATTCAGCAATTAATTTGCCTTCACCGAAGTCAATTCTCGTGCCCACTTTAATTGATTTTGCAGGCTTACAAAGACATTCCCAACAGTCCTTTTTTTCTTCATCTTGATGGAGTAAAAGTAGCTCGCAGTGAGCCCCTGTAACTTCCTTAATTCCCAGTAATCTAGCAGGAATAACTTTGGTATTATTTCTCACTAAAACATCACCAGGCTTTAAATAATGGATGATGTCATAAAAATGTTTATCTTCATATGTGTGATTATCTTTATTAATCGCTAAAAGACGGGAATGATCACGTTTTTCCGCAGGGGTTTGCGCAATCAACTCTTCAGGTAAATAAAAGTCAAATAAATTGATATCCATTAGAAACCTCTTTTATCTCCAAAAGCCGCGAGTACCGCGTTTTTATATTCGATAAATCTATCTTCTTTAATCGCTTCTCTAGCCCCTTCCATAATAGAGATTAAAAATCTCACATTATGATAGGATAATAATCTTTTACCAAATGTCTCATCACAGACATATAAGTGTCTGAGGTAGGCTTTTGTGTAATTCTTACAACAATAACAATCACACTGTGGATCTAGAGGGGAGAAGTCTTCTTTATATTTCGCGTCTCTAATATTCACTCTTCCAGTATGGGTCATTAACGCTCCATGTCTTGCTAATCTCGTTGGAAGGACACAGTCAAACATATCAACACCTAATGCAGTTCCTTCTAAAATATAATCTAACGAGCCAACGCCCATTAAATATCTTGGTTTATCAAAGGGAAGATATCTTACAGAATCAGCGACCATTTTAAAGCAGACATCTTTTGGTTCACCAATGGATGTACCACCAATTGAGAATCCATCAAAAGGATATTTGGCTAATTCTTTCGCGCAATATTCTCTTAAATCTGTAAAGTCACTACCTTGAACAATACCAAATAAGGCTTGGTCTTCTCTTTTATGCGCGTTAAGTCCTCTAATTGCCCATCTAATAGTTCTATCAGTAGAATCTTTCGCATATTGATAACTGACCGGATATGGCATACATTCGTCAAAGGACATCGCGATATCAGAACCAATCTCCTCTTGGATTTGAATCGATACTTCTGGAGAGAAGAATAACTTATCACCATTAAGGTGATTTTTAAAAGTTACACCCTCTTCAGAGATCTTTCTATTCTCAGCTAAAGAGAATACTTGGAAACCACCACTATCGGTGAGGATAGGTCCATCATAATTCATGAATTTATGAATACCACCCGCTTTTTCAATGAGTTTAGAGGTTGGTCTTAATGATAAATGATATGTGTTTGCAAGGATGATACCCGCACCAATTTCTTTAATTTCTTCTGGGGATAATGTTTTCACAGTGGCTAATGTACCAACAGGCATAAAAGCTGGCACTTCAACATCACCATGTGGAGTATGCAAGATACCGTATCTCGCTCCTGAGTTTTTATCAATATGTAATATTTCTAAATAAAAATCTTTCATGTCTTACATTATATAAAAAATAGCAAATAAATTGCTATCTTATTGTGATTATATGAGGCGATTATATTAATTATTGTTTGTTTTCTAAATATGCAAAAACAGCATCAAACGTATCTCCGACATCACCAGAAACAACCATCGGTGCAGCCACAGTATAAATAATATTGTTTACATAATGGCCAAGTATCTCATGTTTGTCATATTTTGCATACATCACATGGTTTTTTGTTACCCTAACATTGTCCCCAATTGATAAACAGTCTTCACTTTCTGGCAAGTCATCAAAAATATTATAGTTAATATCAGATATATAAATATCTTTATCGCTTTCGTGATGATGCCTTCCGTCATGTTTTAAATAAGGTTTTATTTCCTCAAAAGAAGCTGTTTTGTTTTTATATGTGAAAATAGTCTCATCAGCAAGTTGAACCATTTTATCATAGTGAAGTTCTTCAATATAAAACCTATGTCTATAAACGCCCTCGATATTAACTTTTAAATCAGAGCGATAATAACTATCATCGAGACAATAAACAAGATGTCCCATAGCGTCAACGAAATAATATTTCTCATTTGTGTAAACCAAACACGTTGTTAAATATTGGCTCATCACATTATTGGAAAGATGTGTTTTGTTGAAAACAGCATTTTCAAACAAACAATCTAATTCCTTGCTAAGGGTTTTATCCGCAACAACATAATCTGTGTCATTTAACTCATTAGGAACGATGCAAACCACATACCTATCATCGCCTTTTTCATAGAGAACATCTTGAACTTTTGCACTGTTTAAATTAGAAGCGTAAATAGTTTTAGGCTCATCTCCTAAAAGAAGAACAATAGAAAAATAAGGCTTTTTTGCATTAATTTTTGAATAATCTTGAATTGTTAAATCATCAACATCACCTAATCCTGAGCATGATGATAGGCACAAAATAGATAACATCCCTAATAATAACACTTTATGACCCATAATTATGCCTTATTCGTTTGTCATCTCACTATCACTGTCCACACTGGTTGTTTGGTTATTATCTTCACTATCTACATCTTGAAAATAATTGCTCTCAACACCGAGTACAGACGCAATGTTTTTAAGGTGGACATCGCTTATTGATACCCCTCCAGTTTCAATTTTTGATAAAAGAGAACGAGATATAAATGCTTTTTCCGCTAAAGCTTTTTGAGTAAGCCCAACCTCTTTTCTTTTCTGCCTGATTAGTCTAGCTATTTTTTCATTTCTATTTGCCTTAATCTCCAGCTCTTTCTTCTTTATTCTATCTGTCCATAAAATAGACATTGCTATGTCTGCTATCAGCAAAACAAAACAAATAGCAGAAACTATAATGGAATAGGTCGAAATATACGAGTTAGTAAATATAAGAATAAACATGCAAACATCAGCAACTAATAACGAAATAGAAAATCTAATTCTTTTATCTAAAATCAAGTACACAAGAGATAAAAACATAAAAACATAAAAAACCACAATCGATGAAGCATATAGGAACGACTCAAAACGGATGTCGGTAATGTAATGGAAAAGTCTATTAAAAAATGAACGATACTCATAATAATAAACTGGCATATGCGTCATCGGGTCTTTTGTTCCGCTATAAACTTCAAAATGATTAAAAGGGATAAAAGAAGATATTAAAATACCCACAAGGATAATTGTGAAGACATATTTGCGGAGGCTGACTACCTTTTTATCCATACTTTGTTTATATCATTAATTTGGATAATAGTGTGATAATTATGATAATTTCACATTTTTTCACGCATCTTCACACAACGTCTAAGCAATGTCTAAAATGTGAATTAAATGTGAAAACAAGCCTTTTCACCTTTTATCAAATTAATAAATGATAGACTATTAGCATCAAAGGAGATTTTGATTATGAGGTTACCATTATTAATTGTTGCTATGTGTTTTACAACAGCAAGCACCCAAACAGTAAAAATTGAAAAGACTGAAGTTTCGAATGAAAGTACGGAAAACTACGCTCCAGGAAGATTGCTTTTAACTTTTAAAAAAGGCACAGAATTATATCAAATAGATGATTTAGCGCATCAGCACAATGTTAAAAACTATAGAGAGCTAACAGATCGTTATGAAAGAGGAACATACAAAGAAAAAGAACCGATTTTTTTGTTCTATTTCAACGATGATATATCCAGTTATATTCAAGAAGAAAAAGAACATCTCACAAATAACGAAATAGTATGTTACGTTGATTATGACTATAAATATGAAATAGAGTCCTACCCGAATGATACTGACATAGGATACCAATGGGCGATTGATAATATAAATCTATCAGGCGCATGGGATATAGAAACAGGTAGTTCACAAACAAGAGTAGGAATTATAGAATTAGACGGAATTCACGGATATCATAGCGAAATATACCCAAACATTAATGCGTCGTTAAGTTACGATTTTAGAAATAATACAAGTTATAATTTGTCAAACGGAAATTCTGTTCATGCTACAATGGTTGCTGGAATCATCGGTGCCAAAGGAAACAATAACTACGGAATAACAGGCGTTTGTCAAAATGTAACAATGATTTCGTATATCGCTTATTATGATAGTGAAATTGTATCAGCTATAACAGCAGCTTCCCAAAATGATGTGAAGATACTTAATTTTTCACAAGGCGGTTATTCATATAACAATAGTACAAAAAACGCAATCGGTAATTACGACGGCCTTTTTGTATGCTCTGCTGGAAATAGTGGCACAAATACTGACTTAGCTCCACATTATCCATCTTGCTACGAATGCGCAAATATAATATCTGTTGGAAACTCTGACTCAAACAACAATAGATTCTTCTCATCCAATTATGGCGTTACTTCTGTTGATGTATTTGCACCAGGAACTGATATTTACAGCACAATTCCTACTAATTCTTTTGGAACCGATTCTGGAACGTCTTATTCTACGGCATATGTCACAGGAATATGCGCATTACTTCTCTCAAAATACCCTTGCGCTTCTATGGCCAAAATAAAGGAAGCCCTGTTAAACAATGTTGACAGCATATCATCATTGTCTTCATACTGTGGCACTGGCGGCAGAGTTAATGCTTTTAAAACTTTGTATTATTCTGCGCCTCATGCTTACGCTGATTATTATTCACAATACAATTCAGTTATGCACGTTGCTTATTGCTCATGTGGAGCATCTACTTTGCAGCCACATACCTTAGGTTCAACATACATGTCTGGAGGAATGTATTATAGAAATTGTTTACAATGTGGTTATACTAAATTAGTAGGAGGCATTAACTCTTATGAAAACCCAACTGAATAAAATCATTCGATTAATCCCACTTAGTCTTTTGTTGCTTAGTGGTTGCTCTGGTGCAAAGAATGATCCAAATAAACAGTTGAGAATAATCAACAACATCACTTATTTTGATTCATCGATAAATAAAGATTATCCCATAAACGGCATCATTTATTATGGAACATATAATAGTTATGATGTCGTCTACTATAAGATTAGAGGGGGTGGTGAAATAGACGCCCATACAGAATATGTCATAAATGGAATGTACTTTCTTTATCCAACCAATGTAGTCATAATGGCGGTTAGCGATATCGAAATGATAACGCTACAAGAGGCATATAATAACCATATAATTGATAACAACTCAATCGCGAGAATAAATAAATACCATAAAACGTTCTTTGATGAATATGTTATTAAGATTCATCAAGAAGGCGGTTTTTATGACTGCACATCTTTATAACTATATCAATGTAATGACTTATCTCATTTCTGAAAAATCAAAGAATCCATCAACCTCTCGATATGTCTTAGGAGTAGTTGGTATTTCAAATCACATGTTGGTAAAGTCATAAAAACCATCATGACCACCACTATCCACTAAAGATAAGTATTCAATAAAATAATTTGTATAGTAACGATAAATAGTTGCAATATTTTCATTATTTACGTAAAGATTATTATATGCTTCTACCAATGTTATCATCTCGGAATCTTTGACTGCCATTATTACTTTTGTAGAGTGATATACAAAATAAAACCCATTCAGCACGTATTCAGTCATAGCATCTAATTCTGCTTCCATTTTAAATTTATAATATACAATGTCGTAATCATTATAGGTTCCAAAATAAAAGACTGCTTTTAGATCTCTGTGTTGGTAGTTTTTGCTAAATTCATCTAAACGAGAGACGTTATTATAGATTCTGAGTTGTTTGTTTGCATCAATTTTAGAGTTAGAACAACCACTTAATAACAAAAGAGTAAGTGGAATAGTTTTAACAATATTATTCAATCGGATCGCCATAAGAATTAATGATTCCTAACAATTTGGTACAACCACATTGTATACAATCTCTATACAACGTTCCACCCGACATATAAGATGGCCCTTAATTATGTGGTTTTATGAAGATACTCCGCAACTGCAAGTTGTTTTTATATTTAAACTCTTTTTTTCATAATATCAGGTAAATAAATAGATAGATGATAAATATATATTTTTCGCATTTTTTCACATTTTTTATCACTCAAAAAAATAGCAATTAATTGCTACTTATAAATCAGTTAAAGACTATTCTTCTAGTAATAAATCAATAAAGTATCTAGCTTGATATTTCCAGCTAGGCCAGTCATGCGTGGCGCTTTCATCCCAGAAGTTATACCAAATATGAATGCCTTTTCGATCTGTTACTTCTTTTAACCAATAGTTGGAATAATCAACAAGATATTCATAAGCCCCTTTACCAATGACGATCACCATTGTTTTCTGATTATATTTTTCAATCCAAGGATGATCATTAGGCATGTTGTCTAAATAATGAACTGGGGAATTGTTATAAGCGTTTTCATCAAAATAGTCTGGGAAGAAATATTTGTTATCATAGTTACCAGATAATCCTAAAAAACCAGAGAATAAATCAGGACGTCTGAAGAAATGATTGGCCGCATGAGTGGCACCCATAGAACAACCAAAAAGGAATGGTTCACAGTATCCACCTTGTCTTTCATAGACGAAGGGAAGAACTTCATTTACCACGTATTCATGGTACTGAGATAACATATAGGAAGCATGGCCTTTATCCCATCCTTGATAGTCAACAGTCTCATCATCATTGCTATCTAGACAATATAGTTTTATCTTTCCTTGATCAATATAATCAGCAAGGTTATCAATCATCCCATTGTTATAAAAGTCATCGCTTTGTTTGCCTTGGCAAGGATAGCAAATAACGGGCACTCCATAATGTCCATAAATCTTAATTCTCATCCAGCGATTAACGCGATCAGAATACCAACTTACTTCTTCATACTGCATATTAATGTAGGTTTATGACTTACAAATTATATTTAGTTATTATCGATAATATTTAACAACAGTCAAAACCATCTTTTTATTCAGATCAAAATCTGGTAAAAGACGGGAGTGTTGCAATAATTGTCCGTTTTCTGACAGCATTTTTTCAAATTCTTTCGTGTAAAACCAGAGTCTTAAATCCTTCTCCACGAAATCATTATTCTTTTTATAAAAATCGAATGTGAACGGAATATAATAGATTTTTCCATTTTCAATTCTAAAGTTTTGTGGGTTATAGTCTAATTGCATCATCGACTTTCTTGCCATCCATTGAATATTGAATAATTGGACGTAAACATCATCATCAAAATCATGGTCGATAAGCTCCTCGTACATCGTTGGCCCATCGACATAATGCATTAAGGCATAACCAGTCTTTTTATCTAAATAATACACTTCTGGAGAAGCGACATTAGAGGTCTTCATCCTCTTCATCGCATACTTAAAATCAGAGAAAGCATTGGTCTTAATCCCAAGCCATCTCACAACGTATTTCTTCCCTTCTCTTTCGACGAGTAAAAGATTCTCGCCTAATTCTTTAATAGGCGTGTATTCTTTTTTCTTAATTACGATATTTTCCATTATTATATACCTCTCTTATTTTAGAGAATGTTTCTTCACTTAATTCATGTTCAACTTTACAGGCATCATCTTCCGCGACTTGTTCATCAACCCCTATATGGATGAGGATGGCTTTAAGAACCGTATGTCTTTCATATGTTCTCTCCGCGATTAATCTGCCTTCATCAGTTAAAAAGATGAGGCCATCTTTATCGACATTGATGAGTTTGAGTTCTCTAAGCTTTTTCATCGCGACAGAAACACTTGGTTTAGAAAAACCCATATCATGCGCGATATCAATGGAACGGACTGAGCCATTCTTCTTAGATAACATCAATATTCTTTCTAAATAATCTTCTTTACTTTCTAATTTGTTCATGGTCTTATTCTAATCTATTTTGGATTAGCCTCATAATATAATTTGAAATATAGCTTTTGATACAAAGAAAAATTAATAACTTCTTGTTTCTCTTTATCAACATCTGTAGAAGTGTCGTTATAGGAGGAGGTCCCTTCTTTTTCTCCGCTTAATTTGAGGTAAATATCATTTACCCAATTGCCAAAATCCGCGAAGGCATTATGGCTCTTCCAATAATAATATCCAAAGTTCTGATTCTTTTTAAACGATATGTTTATTGAATCAATCACTTCTTGATAATCAGTGGATACGCCTGTGAGGCTCGCTAAATAATATAAAGAAGATATAGAAAAATAATATCCAGAATATCTGAAGTATGGATTCTCGCTTGTGAGCATCAAATATAAAGCGATAAAGTCCGCATCTTCTTCTTTCATCACACCTTTTGTATGAAGTATTTCATGCGCGAAAGTAATCGGTTTTAATGCGTTGACATTTAAAGTATTAATATTAGCCTCAGTCGTCGGCATAAATGTCACCCCAGTGATATGAAGCTCACGGTAGATAAAAGAAGTTAGCATCGGTTTCGCTCTTGTGGTAAATGGGGTGAAATAATTACCATACTCTTGGTTTAAACGATAGAACTCTTGATCCAATAAATCGTTCATTTCTCTTATCGAATATGGGTTGATCAAATTCCCCTCTTCATCAAACTTCATTTCTTTGCTCACTTTATTGAGATCCGCGATGAAATAATCATTAATTTTTCGAAATTCTGTCTTCTCCACTTTTTCTTCATAAACAGTGACTGGATGATGTTCACGGTTATACGCCATTTCGGCAGTCGCTTGATATAAGCCAATAACAATTGTCGCTCCTAAAACAATGGATAACATCTTGCCAATTCCTTTAGAGCACTGTCTATGGAGTAAACATATCGTAAACTGGGTTAAGAAGACAAACGCTCCAATAAATAGACCGATAATAATGATTTCTGTTAATGAAAAAGGTATCCATTTAAAGAGAAAACCAATGGATGTTTCATACCATCTCGCGAACGACTGTGTCCATGCTTCACATATTGCAGTATTCGTTTTTAAGATGATGAGAACAATGAGAATAATAAGCCAAATGAGAATAGCAATTATCTTCCAGAAGTTGCTTTGGTTTCTTTTTATCAGTTCTTTCATACGAGCATTATATTTTATGCCGTCATTAATATCAACATAAGGTGTTTTATTCAAAAGCATTTATTCAGATATTTGTCTATTATAATTATTTTCTATTCAAAATGGACAAAAATGTTGATTTTATCTTTGTTTCATTTCGATTTTGACTTTCAATATTTCTAATTTATTTAAGAAATAATTGAAGAACAACCATTTTTCATCCATAATTTTATTATGTTTATGGAGGTCATGTATGGCTAAGTTACAACCACAAGCTGCCAAACAGATCGCAGAGATTGTTGAACGTTATAGAAACGAAGAGACACCTTTGATGATGATTTTGGAAGCTATTCAAGAAGAGTATGGTTACATCCCTCTCGAAGTCCAAGAATTAGTTGGTTCATTACTCAACATTCCTGTCGCTGAGATTTATGGTGTTGTCACCTTCTACTCATTCTTCTCTCTCACACCAAAAGGAAAATATGTTATCGGTGTGTGTTTAGGTACTGCCTGTTATGTTAAAGGTAGTCAACTCGTTATGGATAAATTCTCAGAATTGCTCAACATCAAACCAGGGCAAACAACTGAAGATGGTTTATTCACATTAGATGCGTTACGTTGCATCGGTGCGTGCGGTATTGCACCAGCTATTTCTATCAATGGAAAGGTCTATCCAAAGGTGGAAGTTGGCAATGTCGCTAATATCATTAAAGAATATAAAGACTTGGAGGGTATTGCATAATGTGTAGAATCGCAGATGAAAAAGAACTCCAAGAGTTAATTGTCAAATATTCTGACAAATTAGCGAGAAAATTCGCAGGCAATGATGGTAAGAAACACCTCGTCGTCTGTGGTGGTACTGGATGTTTATCATCCAATTCCCATGAAATCCTTGTTAAATTACAAGAATTAATCAAAGAAAAAGGTTTAGAAGATAAAGCTGAAGTCAATGTCGTTGGCTGTTTCGGTTTCTGTTCCCAAGGTCCATTCGTCAAAATCTTCCCAGAAGATAGACTCTATAGAATGGTTAAGGTATCCGATGCTGAAAGAATCGTCGAAGAAGATATCATCGGCGGTAAATGCATCAACGATCTTCTTTATGAAGATCCAGCCACTCACGAAAAAGTGGAAAGACAAGATGACATCAACTTCTATAAGAAACAGAAGAGAATTGCCTTACACGGCTGCTCAATGATCAACCCAGAAATGCTCGAAGAAGCCTTAGGCTATGGAGCGTTTAAAGGTTTGACTAGAGCTCTCCATATGTCACAACAAGAAGTTGTCACTGAAGTGCTCAACTCTGGTATCCGTGGACGTGGAGGCGCTGGCTTCCCAACTGGAAGAAAATGGCAATTTGCTTTAGACCAAAAGAACGATACAAAATACGTCGTCTGTAATGGTGACGAAGGTGACCCAGGAGCCTTCATGGATAGATCCATCCTTGAAGGTAACCCAATCGGTGTTATCGAAGGTATGATGATTGCTGGTTATGCAATCGGTGCACAAAACGGTTATTTCTACGTTCGTGCTGAATACCCAATCGCAGTTAAGAGACTAAGACTTGCGATTAAACAATTAGAAGAAGCTGGCTTATTAGGTGATAACATCTTAGGCACTGGTTTCTCATTTAGATGTCATGTCCGTCTAGGTGCTGGCGCGTTCGTCTGTGGCGAAGAAACAGCATTGCTAAATTCTATTGAAGGTAAACGCGGCATGCCAAGACCAAGACCTCCATTCCCAGCCGTCAAAGGTTTATGGGGTAAACCAACAATCATTAATAACGTCGAAACATTAGCGAATATTCCTTATATCTTAAGAGAAGGCGCTAGTGAATATGCGAAGATTGGTACAGAAAAATCTAAGGGTACTAAAGTGTTCGCTTTAGGTGGCAAAGTCAACAACGTTGGCTTAGTTGAAGTTCCAATGGGAACAACTCTTAGAGAATTAGTCTTTGATATCGGCGGTGGCATTCCACACAACAAGAGATTCAAAGCCATTCAAACTGGCGGTCCATCTGGTGGATGTTTAACTGAAAAAGACTTAGATGTCGAAATCGACTTCGATTCCTTAGTCGCTCGTGGATCCATGATGGGTTCCGGCGGTGCGATTGTCATGGACGAAGATAACTGTATGGTCGACGTTGCGAAATTCTATATGGAATTCATCTGTGATGAATCCTGTGGTAAGTGTTCTCCATGCCGTATCGGTACAAAGAGAATGTTAGAAATCTTAAAGAAGATTACTGATGGTAAAGGTTCATTACAAGATCTCCAAGACTTAAAAGAACTCGCTAATGCCACTAAGACAAACTCCTTATGTGCATTAGGCCAAACAGCCGCTAACCCAATCACTTCCACAATGAATAACTTCGAGAACGAATACATCGCTCACGTCGTTGATAAGAAATGTCCAGCCCACGTCTGTAAGAATTTAATGGAATACAAGATTCTCCCAGATAAATGTGTTGGCTGTGGCTTATGTGCGAGAAACTGCCCAGTTCAATGCATCAGCAAGACTGATCAACCAACTGCGAGAAATCCAAAGATGTTCATCCATAAGATTGACGCCAGCAAGTGTGTCAAATGTGGCTTATGTATGAGCAATTGTCGCTTCGGCGCAATCATTAAACAATAGGAGGAACTATCGATGGCTTTAGTAAATATCAAAATCGAAGGTAAAGATTACCAAGTAGATAGCTCATTAACAGTTCTTGAAGCATGTCGTAAATGTGGCTATGTCATTCCATCTCTTTGTTCTTGGAACAAGGGTGAATGCTCATTAGCAAGCTGCCGCGTCTGCTTAGTCGAAGTGAAAGGTGCAAGAGGTTTAGTGGCCTCCTGTGCTTATCCTGTTAACGAAGGTATGGAGATTTCTATCTCCTCACAAAAAGCAATGGAAGCCCGCAGAACTTCTGTTGAATTATTATTATCCAATCACCAAAAAAACTGCTTACAGTGCGATAAAGAAGGACACTGTGAATTATTAAAGGTCGCAGAACTCGTCGGCGCTAGAGATGGCAAATATGTCGGTGCAGTCACCGAAGCCACAATCGACGAACTCGCACCTGGCTTAAAGAGAAACACTGCCAAATGTATCTTATGTGGTAGATGTGTCGAAGCTTGTAAGAAAGCCCAAGGCATCGGTATCTTAGGGTTTGAAAATCGTGGGTTCTCCACTATTGTCTCCCCAGCCGAAAATAGAAGCTTTGCCAACTCCCCATGTATGCAATGTGGTCAATGTGTTCTCGTCTGTCCAACAGGCGCCTTAATGGAACAAAACGATATTCCAAAGGTTGATGAAGCTTTAAAAGCTGGCAAGAAAGTCGTCTGCCAAGTTGCCCCAGCAGTTCGTGCTGCAATCGCTGAAGAATTCGGTGAAAGAATCGGCACCAATGGCACTAAGAAGATGATCGCTGCTTTACGTAGACTCGGATTCTACCGCGTCTTCGACGTCAACTTCGGTGCTGACCTCACCATTATGGAAGAGGCTAACGAATTATTAGAAAGAATTAATCATAAAGGTGTATTACCACAAATCACTTCCTGTTCCCCAGGATGGATCAATTACATGGAATACTATTACAGTGATTTAATTCCAAATATCTCCACTTGTAAATCCCCGCACCAAATGCAAGGTGCGATCACTAAGACTTATTTCGCTGAGAAACATGGTTTAGATCCAAAAGATATCTTCGTGGTCTCTGTCATGCCATGTACTGCTAAGAAATATGAAAGAACTCGTGCTGACCAAGGTCATGATGGCTTAGACGATGTCGACGCGGTCTTAACCACTAGAGAAATCGCCAAAATGATCAAGCGTGCGGGTATCATGTGGAATAGACTCCCAGAAGATGAAGATTGGGATCAAGACTTATTAGGTCAATATTCCGGTGCTGGTGTCATCTTTGGTGTCACTGGTGGTGTTATGGAAGCTGCCTTAAGAACTGCATACTTCGCCTTAACTGGTAAAGAACATGAATTAATCAAATTCGAACAAGTTCGTGGCTTAGAATCCGTCAAAGAAGCCGCTATTGATATCAACGGCACTGTCGTTAAAGTCGCAGTTGCTTCTGGTATGAGAGAAGCGAAAAAACTCTTAGACGAAATCAGAGCTGGCAAATCCGAATATGCCTTCATCGAAATCATGGGCTGCCCAGGTGGATGTATCAATGGTGGCGGACAACCATATGTCAAACCACTCCTTCTTCCAAATGAAGATGATGACATCCGTGAGACTTATCGTGCGAAACGTGCTGCCGTCTTATATAACGAAGACGAAAGACAACAAATCAGACAATCTCACAACAACCCAGATATTCAAAAATTATACGCTGACTTCTTAGGTAAACCTCTATCCGAAAAGGCGGAAGAATTATTACATACTTCCTACGTCAATAATCGTGATAGATTCCCACGTAAGAAATAAGCAAAATAATTACAAAACAAACAAAAACAGTGGCAAAACCACTGTTTTTCTTTTTGCATTCGCTATTATTTAACCCGCCACAAGGATTTGATTAAGAAGAATAAATATGCCACTTCTCTCACCACGTATAAAACGAGAAGGATGATGGCAAATATCAATGTTGCAATTTGGTTATCCTTGATGGCTGGAATTAATAAAGTTAATAGAGTTAACAATAGAGAAACGAGAAGGATTGCAACATATCCTCTAACTATAAGTTTAGTAAGAATTGGCATTCCTTTACCATCTTCTTCTGCGAGTTGATTAGTACCTAAAACAAAGTAGATGACAACGAGCGCTTCAGTCAATTCTTGTCCAATACCAATCCATGAAAGAGCCGTAGTGAAAAGCTCAGGCTCATTTCTCGCCGCTTCAATGATGTTAAGGGTGAAGGCAACAGCAAAGAGGATAAGATTTAGTATCAACATCCATAATGCATTCGCATATCTCTTATTAACATTTCTCAATAAGATAATCGCGATGATTTGAAGGATTAAACCAACAAATGAAAGCACTCCGATATAAGAGAGCACTGGATTACCAATCGCGTCTCCAACAGATTGAACAATATTAGAAATTAAAATTAAGAAAACGCCAACGATAAACATGACGATGTATCGTTTTGCTTTTTCTCGACCAAAAGTTTTTTCCATAAATATATTCCTTTCGAAAAAATATTTTATCACAAGAAACAAATATCAAAAATTTTGAATTTTTTTATCTATTTATAGATAAGCAAAATGCTAAAAAATTTTCTGCGTCGAAAAATGCGATTTTCAAGGTCTTTATATATAGGAGGAAATTCCAAAAATGGAAGATTCTCTACTCCCTTGTCACTGGTCTGGGTATGGGAAGGAGGTACATTATTTGGAGCAATCCATCGTAATGGCCTTGATCATCTTGGTCATGCTTCTCGTGTTGGTGGGGAATAAAAAAGGCTCTCAGTAATTGAGGGCCACCCTATACACAATCATAATACCCTATAATCGCCCCAGTGACAAGGGGGCCAATTGGATTTTCTCCTACCAATACGTATTTGGAAAACTAATAAAGAAAGGTGGTGTTAATGTCCAGACGTAAAAGATATATAAAGGGGAGAGTATACCTCATTAACGACTGTTTGATAGTCAAACACAATAAAGCAAATAGTGAGTTGTCGCGGTGAATAACGACAAAAATAATGTTCACAAATCTATTTTTAAGGAGAAAATAATGAAAAAGAAAACCAAAATCGGAGCGGTATTATGCTGCTCAACCGCGTTAGTAGCAATCCTTGGTGGATATCTATTAACAAATAACACGGGATTATTTAATTCCAATAAACAAATTATTAATAAAGAAAACAATCAAGACTCTGGTCTACAAATCTCTCAAGAAGTCGAAAATATGACAGTCGCCTTGCTCAATAAAAATGAGAATCAAGATGGCTCTATCTCTTATACTTATACTTTCACAGTCACCCCAGATAATGCGACGAGAAAAGATATCTCTGGTAATTTGTTCTTCGTCGATAATACAGAAGGTATTGAAAACTTCCTCGAATTCAGCATCAATCAACAAGATAGCACCTTCACTATTACCAAGAAAGCCGACTTCTCACATAAGGCAAGATTAGTATTATCTTGTAATGCTGATCCAAGTGTTAAAGCCACGATTAATTTAGACTGTAAGCAATATTTTAAAGGCTTTAATGATGTCAGCGAGAAAACATATCATAAACTTCTTGATTCTGAGCACAATATGGCTCTAAACGAGATTAAAAACGATGGTGCTTCATCAATTAACGCTGATAACTTCTCCACTATCTATACAGTTGCAACTCGTACAAAATGGAGAATTGAAGAAACAGTGCCAACTGTCACAGGATATCTCACCGGTGACAATATTGAAGAAATGACCGACAGCGGTCTTACCATCACCGATTCCTGGGCGATTAAACAAGCTAATTTCGATGGCGATTTCTCATTAACAGACCTTCAAGATATGGTTTATGAAGATTCCGCTTTAATGCCAGGAACAGAAGCCTTATCGTTCTCACAAAAAGCTTATTTCGGTGTCGCCTATGATTTAAACTTCACATATAGTGTTGCTAATGTTTTAAAGAAATACACAGCACATATGGTTGTTGTCGCCTCAACAGCAGATTTAGATTTCGGCGTGCCAACTGGATTAAATGTTGAATCAAAATCGATCTCATTCGAAAATGTCGTGACCACTTATCGCTTCATCTTCACCGACAGCAGCAATAACGTCACTTATATCGATTCTCAAGCCGCGACTGGAACAGGTTGGGTCTCCACTGGATCACGCCCATTCTATAATGGCTATATCAATATCGAAATCACAAGAAGTAGAGATGGAGAAATCATCACTCCTGCAACCGTCTTATACACCATTAATGATGGCAAAGGATACTTCACAGGAAGCGACTTCTCTAACTTCTATATCGTCTATAATCCAGGCGGATATGAAAATGTGAACTGGGTATGCCAAAAAACAAAGTTTAATGACAACTTATATGGCGTGACCAATTTAGCGTCTTCTATTCTTTAATTAAGCGTTTTGATCAAAGACATTAGAGGTGATGTAATCAACACCCATCGCCTCTAATTTTCTAAGCATATTCTCATCATCAACCGTCCAACAGTTGACCTTGAGACCCTTCTTATGGAACTTATTTAATATCTCTTCGGTGAGGACTTCATCTTTCACATCTAAATCCATTTTGAACTTTCTGGCATAGCCAAATAGTTCAGTATGTTTCTCGATGAGGTGTTGAAGATGAACCTTCTTACCGAAAGATAATCTAAGCTTACCAAGCGGCCATGGATAAAAGGCGATAAATGTCACATTATCTAGACCCATGTATTCATCGACAAATCTGACGAGTTTCTTCAAATGTTTCCACTTTGGAGAATTCTTTATTTCTATAATTGGACGCTTGCCGCTTTCCTTACAGATCTTTAAATAATCTTCAAAAGGACAAACGGTCGCGTTCTCATGGTTCTGCTCATTATCAAGATGCATCGACATGATTTGTTCATAAGTCAAATCTTTGATGAAATAATTCTTTCCACCAGAGATGATGTCATCATTATGATGAGTAATCCACTTTAAATCTTTAGTGAGATGGATGTCGGTTTCAATACCGTAAAAGTCCATCTTTGAAGCCGCGATGAAGGCTTCTTTAGTATTTTCAAAATATTTTTGATGATAGCCACGATGCGCTATCGCGAGAGGTTTCATTAGTCTTCCTCTCCTAAGGCCGCTAAGCCTTTCGCATTCTCACCAGTATCATTTCTCTTTGGGGCTTTAACAAAGAAGAAGACAAGACCCGCTGCGCCCATTAAGGAAGCACTATAAATTGGAAGGGCTTGCCATGCGCCTGTGCCCATAAAGATCAAACCGATGAGGATTGGAGTAACGGATTGAGCGAGCATTGAAGCTGTGTAATATAAAGCGGTAAATCTACCGATTTTTTCACTAGTACAATAGTCGATAACAAGTGGGAATGAACAGATGTGAATTAAAGAGCTACCTAAGCCAATTGCAGGAAGAAGAATGAAGAAAATCCACGGCAAACTTGCGGTAAAAGCTTCTTCTGCAGTTGTTGGAGCAGGTGCTTTAGGAATAAATGAATATGCCACATAACAAGCAGCCACTAAACAAATGCCTAAGAAGATAGTCCATTTACGACCAATCTTATCAGCGATGAAGCCAGCGAGTAAGAATCCAGCAACTGAAGCAGCACCGGAGACAACTGTCATAATCGCCCCACCAGCAGAGGATGTATTAAGCCAGAACATAACATAGTTAGTTTGGAATGTTTCAACAGCATTAAGAGACATAAACCAAAGCATCTCAGCGATGAGGATGAGGATTAAGTTTCTCTTATTTGTTTTTGATAATTTCTCATTTGTGGTTACTGATTCTGCAGATTCACCAAAGGCATCACCACGAGCGATTTCTCCATCGAGTTCTGCGTGTAACTTATTCTCTTTTACTTTCCATAAAAGTAGCGCGAGAGAAACGAGTAAGAACACTGAACAAACTAAGAACGGAATTTCTAACATAAATAAGGACTTATTAGATCCGTCAACATATTTAGTTACTGGAATCACAATTGCGAAAATAGAACCAACTGCACCACCGACATAGCCGACGATGTTGATGATACCGTTTGCTTTACTTCTAAGTGGTTTAGGTGTGAGGTCAGGCATTAAGGCAACCGCTGGAGAACGATATGACATCATGAAGACGATGATTAAGACCATCATCGCAATCATACCAACAATCATACCCATTAAAGCGGCATCAGTTCTCGCCATTCCGAGAGAGAAGAACATTGGGACAAATGGTAAGACAATGGCTGTCACAATACTACCAATAATAATGTATGGCATTCTTTTACCAAATCTTGTCTTTGTCTTATCAGACCAATGGCCGAATAAAGGCATGATGAATAAGGCAGCGATATTATCTAACGCCATGATAATACCAACCTTCCATTGAATGTTAAGATAGTCGGATTCAACGATATATCCGTGAGCGAGAAGATATTTCATATCAACCACTACACCTGGAGCAGCTTCGCTTGTTGCTTTTGCAACCGCTGCCGCATAATCGTGTCTTGCAAATAAGAACGATAACATTGGTGAGCAGTATGAGTTATATAACTGCCACACAAGCAAAATACCGAAGAAGGCTAATCCAATCCATAAAGTTCGTTTCAAATATGATTTGTCAAACTTAAATGGTTGGGAAACTTTTTCCGCAACTTCCATAAAACTATGATCTCCTTTTATGTAACTAGATTAATTATACAAAAATACCATTTTAAATTCCATAAAAGAGAGACTCCACAAACAAACGAAAGGATACAACAACTATGTGTTTTTCAAAAAGAAATCATTTTAGAGCAAACAACAGTAAAAAAGTTCGAGGCCACCCCACCTACATTTATAAAAAAGTTGGTGACAAATACTACTTCATAGGGATAACTCACTCCGAGATAACTCATAGAACAAAAAATATAAAACTAAACGTTAATCCAAATCCTAACGATGTTCGAGAATCATATATGCGCCCATTTTCATCCGAAGAAAGCATCGATTTGTTCGGCAACAAAAAGAAGGGTTGGAAATTATCAAAGTTAGATAGAAAAACAGTTAGAAGCATTAAAAAGAATCATAGAAAATAAAAACGGGAGCGTCTCGAAACTTAATTCGCACGTAGCTCCCTATTTATTTTATATCATATTTATATGATTATTTAAATAAAAAAACCGCACAACTCGCTCTCTACAAATGTATCAAGCTCTCTGCGGTTGCAAACATTTAATAGTATAATGACCCAAAAGTCAATATAGAAAACCAAATGATTGATACGCATGTGCAAACAAGGAGCTAAAAAAGAAAAATAGATGAGCAGTGCGAGTAAACACAAAGTAAACTCCAAGCATATGCATCATCTATGTGATGATATTAAAACAAATATGGGTAAATGTGTCAAGGAGAGACAAACCACCTAATAATTTATAAATAATAATGTTAAGATATTAAGAGCATGAAAAAGAAGTTAATATTATTCGATATGGATGGGACGATTTACCTTGGTAATCAAATCTTTCCATATGCTAAAGAAGTATTTGAATTCCTCAAAAAGAAAAATATCAATTATGTTTTTTTAACAAATAACTCATCTCACGATATTGAATTCTATTTAAACAAGGTCCAAAACATGGGTGTGGAATGCACGATTGATAATTTCTATTCATCTATTGAAACCACTATTACACAGTTAAAAGAGAATAAAGCAAAAACGATCTATGTTGTTGGCAACGAATGTTTAGTCAATAAATTAAAACCACACTTCAACCTCGTTGATAAATATGATCCTAATACGAAGATTGATGCAGTTGTCGCTGGATTTTACACTGAACTCGTCTATCAAAGATTAAAAGATGCTTGCTTATTCTTAGAATCACAGGACTGCGCTTTCTACGCGACTAACGGAGATTACCGTTGTCCAATTGAAGATGATAAATACATTCCAGACTGTGGGGGTATGATTGAATGGATGAGACTATGCACTGGTAAAACCGCCACTGTCTTAGGTAAGCCAAACCCACGCATGATCTATGACCTCATGGAAAAATATGGTGTAAGCAAGGAAGAGACGATGTGTGTCGGAGACCGCTTATATACCGATATCGCTGTTGGCAACAATGCTGGGGTGGATTCCGTCTGCGTTCTCTCTGGAGAATCAACATTAGAAGACATAAAGAAAAGTGAGCATAAGCCCACTTATATCCTTAATAATATAAAAGATTTAATTGATATGCTCGATTAGACGATCGACATGCCTTTGACGAATAAATATTTTGGACCAACATATCGTGAGCTCACGATTTTTTCTTTTGAGACCACAATGTTGCCTTTTAATTCATGTAAGGAACCAGCGATTGAGAATCCAGTAACCGGGATTTCTTTTTCTCCATCAAAATAGAATCCAAGTCTCACTTCACCACCGAAGTATCCAGAATTGGCTTCGAGTTGGAAAGCAGAGAATTTGACACATCTTAAATATGGTTCTTTTTTATAATCATCTAAACTCTTATCTCCTGTTTGCACTTGCACAATTGGGAGGATACCAGTTGGATAACTTTCTTTTAAATAATAACCAAATTGATATGAACCATGTCTATTCTTCGCAACACCATCTTTCACGATGTTGATTGGCTTAAGAACAACCCCGTCACTATCAATGCTACTAGAAGCAGAAGCTCCTACATATGAAGGTAATAAATCAATCGTGAGTTTTGAACCTTGAATGTTATCTCCTTGCACTGAATCACCAATTTTATTACGAGACATATGTTGATATTCGCTCGCATAAGAAAGGTCATTGACGAAATAGGAGAATGTTCTTGGAACACCTTCATCTTCAATGATTACTGTTAATGGTTTATCGCTTTTAAATGGCACCGCATCCATTCTTGCTTTAGTTAATAAGAGGAGTTCATCAACTTCACGAGTTATCTCTTCTTTATCAAGATTTGAGAAGGTGATGATGTTATATGTTTCTGTCTCTTCTCCCTCTTTTTCCCAAGCTGGAATTAATTCAATATATCCTTCATAAGTAACTTCGCTGACATCGACTCCACAGGAGTTGATAATACGTCTATTCTTACGAGTGATAAAAACTTCAGTAGCAGAGAGGAAACCGTCCTTATAATTATCGGCTTTAAAGATTGCTTCACCCACTTCTCTAGCGATATCAAAAAGATTGCGATTTTCAAAATTAGATGGATTTTTGCTTGGTTTTTCTTCTTTTTTGCTAGGAATTTCGTAATATTGATTTAAGGCGAATTTCGCTGCAAAGATCTTATCATTAATGAGTTTTAAGAGTTCTTCTTCACTTAAATAATCGTGATAAACGAAACTCGCTGAGCCACGCTTATTATCAACATCAACATAGATAGTCACATTAATTTGTTTAAGGTTTGTGGCTCTATTTGTTTCTAACTTTTTACCGACATAAAATAGTTCGCTTGATTCACTATTTACTTCGATGATTTTATAATCGTTGATCGCACTATTAGAGAGTGCTTTAATTAACTTTTCCATTAGCCTAATTTGCACCTCGCTTTCAAACATGGACCGCCATCGCTGACCGTCACCCATTCCTTATGTCCTTTTCCACAGTGACCACTACCGAGCACTTCAAAGTCATCGCTGATCATGGAGATGGACATCAATAAATCTGGGACATATCCACTCATCACAACTGGGGAGACAATCTTACCAGTAAACTTACCGTCTTTGATTTCTCTACCGTATTCCGCTGTGCACTGAATGTTCCAGTTCTTTGGATCTTCCATACCGTTATTTGTGTCGAATAACATATAGCCATGCTTCACAGATTTAATCATGTCTTCTAATTTATCTGTGCCTGGTTCAAAGAAGGTGTTAGTCATTCTCGTATATGCTTTACGGTTCGCTGATTCTCTTCTTCCGTTGCCTGTTGATTGATGACCGAGTTGAGCCCCACTGACCGCATCGCAGATACCAGTTTGTAAAATACCGTTTTTAATGATTAATGTATCTTGGGCTAATGTCCCTTCATCATCAAAGAAATAAGAAGCACAGGAATATGTCGCTGCGGCCCCATCATGCATATTGACTAATGAAGAGGCCACTGGCTTATTGATATATTTTCTCGCTCTTGCTCTCTTTTTAAGGAACATATCCATTTCCACACCATGACCAAATGCTTCGTGAGCGATAAGTCCGGTGATTGATGGATTGGTGATGATGTCATATACACCTGGTTCAATCATCGTGGAATCAAGCAATTCTTCCGCAAGAGAGACCGCGCTATCTAATTTATCTTTTAAACCGTCTACCGCCGCTCTTGGATCATTGCAGGCGATATATTTTCTTGCCATCTTGATGTTATTGTCTCTTTTACTGACAGCAATCACCACTGCTAAGCACCAAGAGAAGTTTTGTTTTAAATCTCTGTTTCTAGAGATGAACATGCTTGATGTTTCATATCTTTCATAAACTAAAACGGCTTGCACAATCTTGTCGCTCTTTTGATGGATATAATCTTTATAAGAAGAATATTTATCAATGATTTCGTTAACAGAATATGGCTCTGATAACATTGGACGAGAGAAATCTTTGACAAGTGGTTCATCTTCTAATGCTTTTCCTGAGATTTCTAACAAGGAATCATCATCAAGTTCCTTGACTGTTTCAATCACTTTCTTTTCAATTTCATCGATACTATTTTCATCGATGTCGGAAAAGGAATATTCGCTGTATGCTTTTCCGTTATATACTTTGACGACAAAACCACACTGGGCTTCCATCGTATCGTTGATACTTGTGTTGAATGTCGTAACTCGCACATTATCCCCTTCGATTTGTTTGCCTAATAAAGACACATATTCGAACTTTGAAGATAAGCGGTCGACAAGTTGTTTGCAAATATCATGTTTGTTATTTAAATATTTTGAAAACATAACTGCCTCCTTATAATTAAAATAATTATATATTTATTCGCCTTTATCAGCAATTATTATGAAATTGTTAAATAAAATACTCATTTCCAAAAAATATAGGAAATTAAAATTTTAAGTTTTTCTTAAGAAAGTTATTTCTAAAAGATGTGATATCTGGAGGTGACTTTTTAAAATGACTTATCGATGATGTTTTATGTTTGATTTTTCTTAGTTTGGAAGA